>VFSW01001974.1_pt1 | contig 31065 bp, 29 predicted proteins | sample 5358111 | NCBI WGS metagenome assembly VFSW01 (sample SAMN11554181, study PRJNA540505) | mine drainage metagenome | isolation source: sediment from site ElyBrook_90M | place: USA: Ely Copper Mine, Vershire, VT | collected 2017 | reverse complement strand
GGTTCTTCCTTAAATCCAGTTGCGCAGGCCCGGGCCCTGCAACCACATCCGCGCGTAGTAGCCGGCGCGATCGATCGAAATCGCGGTCCATACCGGGAAGTAGTAGACAAAAAGGATTGCGGCGCCGGCTGTGAATGCGGCACACGCGATCCGGAGCGCGAGCCGCTGATCCCGGATCAGCGCCAGGATGTAAACCGCAAACAGCGCCGCGGCCGAAATCGCCCCGATGACCGCGCCCATCCCGAGCACCATCGCGGGAACCATGGTCATGACCAGCGCGAGTGCTTCCCACGGATCAGCTTCGCCGTTCCAGCAATCGGCGAGCACGATCGCGAGCGCCAGGTAACCGAAGTAGATCGACGGCATGTAGTGATAGAGGAAGAGCGTCCGCCCAATCGGAACCCAGATGACCAGCGAGCCGAGATAGCCAAGCACAATGAAGGAGCGGACCGGATTGGGATGTTCGACCGCGCGAACCGCCATGATCGTTATCGCGGTGAGGGCGCCCCACCATAGCAGCGGATTTCCGCCGCCCCAGATGGTCGCGACCTTGCCAACCGGCGGAAAGTTCTGCCAGTAGGCGATCGGCCGCAGCATCAGGGGCCAGCTCCACCAGGGCGAGGAATACGGATGGGTGGCCGAGGCGACACTCCGTTCGTACCAGACCACGTCGCCGTAGTAGGCGAACAGGTCTTCGATACCGCGCCACCATCCGAGCATGAAGTGCGGGATGAAGACCGCGATATAGACGATCGAGCTTACCGCGCCAACCATCGTGAGCGCGCCAAGCATCCGGCGCCGCCGCGCGCGAATATCGCGCGAAGTATCGGACCTCGCGATGAAGTAGGCGAGGAAGCCCATCACGAGGATGAAGGTGACGGCCGGTACGTAAAGCTTCGCGCCGACGCAGAGTCCGAGCGTGACGCCAAGCGCGATCAGAACGGGACGGCGCCCCGACCCGGGCCGGCTCTGCGCGAATCTGAACAGCAGCAGATAGGACCACGCGGCGAAGGTCAGATAGACGATATCGATGACCGCGATACGCGAGTCGACCAGGTACATCCCGTCGCAGGTGATGAAGGCGGCGGCGAAGATCGCGGCGAGGCGCGAACGAAACAATCGGCGGCCAAGCAGGTAGGTAATGCCGACCAGGAGCGTGCCGAGAATGGCGTTGCCGACGCGCCAGCTCCACGGATGGTCGCCGAAGAGCCAGATGCCGGCGGCGATGATGAGCTTGGCCAGCGGCGGATGTGGATCGAGGAAGGTCTCGCCGCGCAGGTAGTGTCGCGCCTGCCCGACGAAGTGTACCTCGTCGAAGACGATCTCGGCGGGATGGCCGAGACGCCAAAAGCGGGTCGCGGCGGCGACCGCGAGCAGCGCCAGGATGATCAGCGTGTCCGGCGCGGTCCACGACATTTCAGCGAATGCGATGGCGGGCGCGCGCTTCGCGGCCGGTGCGGGAGGGGTCGCGACGCGGCGGGCACTCGTGGTCAAAGGCTCGGCGGTCCGCGTGACGCGGCGCCAGAACGCGCTCGGGACATCGGCGGGCGCGAGCGCCGAATCGCAGGCCAGCGCCAGCGCGATCACGTTGAGCACCGCCGCGCCCATTGCGACTCCGTCGCGCGGCTGCAGAAAGACCACGGTTTCAAGCGCGTGTTTCACGTAGGCAAGATTCAAAAGACAGGTCGCCGACAGAATCGCAAAGACCAATGCCATCTCACCGTCTTCGATCGCAAGCGGCACTGCGAACGCGATCGCCGGATACATGTAGCGCTCATGCATCCGGGGCGCGAGCATGAAGAAGCCAAACAGCGCGATGAAGGCGCCGAAGAGCAGGCCTTCAGCCGAGCGCCTGCGCCAGATTACGTACGTGGCGAAAGCGTAGAGCGGCACCAGCAGCGCCATGCCAAGAACGAAGATCGAGACCGGCCCGGCGCCGAAAAGCGCGGCGCTGTCAGGCTGGCGCAATCCGCCAATCAGCGCCATCAGGTTGAACGCGTTGACCGAAGTCTCGTGATAATACGCCGCGGTCGATCGGTAGAGGTCGAAGAGCCATCGCCACGAATGGCCCATCTGAAACGGGATGACGGCGATCAGTCCGACCGCGATGAAGCTCAACGCCGAGCGCCACCATTGCGGGAGGCGAGCGTTCAGCACGGTAAAGAATCCCAGCACGGGAAGAAACATGAGGCCCTGCGGCTTGACCAGCACGCCGAGCGCCGCGATTCCCCATGCGAGCTCGAATTCCGAATCGAGCGCCATCGCGGTGCTGAGCAGCATCAAGGCGGTCAACACCGAATCGCTCTGTCCCCATACTACCGTGTCAAAAAGAAGCGCCGGATTCAGCGCGACCAGCAGCATCGCGACGATCGCGGCGCGACCGCCCGAGGCGTTGCGGCGGCGCACGATAGCGTAGGTGACCAGCGCGAGGATGAAGTCCGCGACGAGCGCCGGGGTCTCGACAATAACCCGCAGCAGCGTGCCCGACGCCCTCACCGTCGAAGCTGCGAGTCCCGCGAGCCAGAGCGCGTAGAGATATCCGGGCGGATAGTCCAGGAAATAGCCGAGGCGGTAGATACGCGCGGGACCTCGCCTGACCATATCCAGCGCCCACGATTCGTAGCTCGATACGTCCGTGCCATAGCCGCCGAAAAACGGCAGCGCCGCGAGCTTGAGCATCGCGATAACGCCGAGCAGGCCCAACCCAATCCGCAACCACGAGTCGCCGCGCCAGTCGATCCCGCGCATCAGTATGACCAGCGCGTAGGCGAGCATCGCCGCGATGAGCAGGCCGGAAACGGCGCCGGCCGGCTTTCCGCTCTCGAAGGTCGGGATATTGTTGACGATCAAGCCGCATCCGGAGGCCGCGAAAACCAGCAGTGCGACGAAGGCGGCGCGGAAGAACGCCCGCGGCGTGCGCCAAAATCGCCGATTGCACGAGACATCGCGGCGGCGCGTCGAGCGCGGCCAAACGCTGGAACTCGCGGTTTCGATTTCGGAAGGAAACTCTGGCTCGGTCATGCGGCGGCACTCAAGCCGTACAGATAATCACAAAGCCGGACCGACTTTCACGCGCTAAGCGCGACTGGCGAGGCACAGGCGCGACGGTCTATTATCTGCCGATTCGACCCAGGAGGCCGCCGCGATGAAACTTGTGCACGCCGCATACGAGCCCGGGGGTGCCGGACCCCATCCAACGATAATCGCGATGCATGGATGGGGGTCGAACGCGCTCGACCTGATCGGACTTGCGCCGTATATCGCGGCGGGTCGATTCCTGGTGCTCTGCCCGCAGGGGCCGCTCGACGTCTCGATCGGCGCGGTGAACGGCTACGGATGGTATCAGCTTCGGCCGGGGTCGCCGCCCGATGAGGCCGCGATGGCGGAGGCGGTCGGCAGGATGACGGCCTTCATCGATGCCGCAGCCACGCGCTATCCGATCGATACGAAGCGCCTTGTGATACTCGGCTTCAGCCAGGGCGGCGTGATGGCGTACAACATTGCGATGCGCGATCCGGCGCGTTTCGCCGCGCTGGTGGCGCTCTCGACCTGGTTTCCCGATGGACTCGCCGAGCTGACGAACGATCGCGCGGCGCTCGAGCGGATGCCTACGCTGGTGCAGCACGGACGCGCCGACGACGCGATCGAAATTGGGCGGGCGCGCAAATCGGTCGAGCGCATCCGCGCGCTCGATATTCCGGTGGTCTACCATGAATACGATTGCGGGCACGAAATCACCGTCGACATGCTGGAAGACCTGTCCAAGTTTCTCAACGAGAAGGTTCCGAGTTCCGGCGCGCAATGACGCGAGGCGCGGCGCCCCGATACTGCCGCGCCCCGCTCTGCTAGCCTGACGGCCATGGATGATAAATCGATCCGCGGCGCGGACGAGGAATTTGCGCGGCTGCTCGAGGTCGTCCGCGAACTGCGCCTTCGATGCCCGTGGGATCGCGAGCAGACGCTCGAAGATTCCGCGCGCCATCTTATCGAGGAGGCGTACGAGAGCGCCGGCGCGATCGAAGATCGTGATAACCCGGCGATTGCTGACGAACTTGGCGACCTGCTCGTCCAGGTGCTTTTCGCCGCGAATATCGCCGAACAGGCTGGTCGCTTCGAGGTCGCGGCGATGATTGCGGCGGCGCGGGAAAAACTCGTGCGGCGCCATCCGCACGTCTACGGCGCCGACGAGGCCTCGAGCGCGGACGAAGTGATCCGGAACTGGGAGCGGATCAAGCGCGACGAACGCCGCCGTGCCGGAGCAGCCTCGGCGCTCGACGGTGTGGCCCGCGCGATGCCGGCCCTGATGCGCGCGCAAAAGCTCGGTGAGCGGGCGCGCGGCGCCGGGATGGACTGGGACAATATCAGCGCCGTGATCGCCAAGGTGGGTGAGGAACTCGATGAGATTCGCGCTGCGATAGCGGCGGGCGACCGTGAGGCAGCGGCCGAGGAGATCGGCGACGCGATGCTCGCGCTTGCGAATGCGCCGCGGTTTGTCGGGCATGAGGCCGAGACGACGCTCCGGCGCGCATGCGACAAGTTCGTCCGGCGCTTCAAAGAGGTCGAACGAATCGCGGCGGCGGACGGACTCGAGCCGGCCCGGCTCGGCGGCGATGAACTCGAACAACTGTGGCAGCGCGCCAAACGCAACCTCGCCGTATCCAAGGCGTGAGCGGCTCCGTCGGCAGGTCCGAGCTTTGTTGAACGATAGCTTCGATGTCGCGCCGCTCAACGGCCCTTGAAAGGTCCCGCCGGACGTTTTGCCACGAATGCCCGCGCCGCTTCCTGGAAGTCTTCGGTCAGATAGAGCTTCATCGGCTGCGCCTGCATCGTGATCTCGCGGCTCAGCGCGTCCATATACCAACGACGGGTGCGGACGGTGGCGCGAACACTGAGCGGCGGATTGTTGAGGATTTCGCGCGCCAGTTCTCTGGCCGCCGAAAGGTACTCGCCCGAGGGCGCGACCCGGTTTATGATTCCCGCCGCCAAAGCTTCCTCGGCGGTAAAGAAGCGCCCCGTGATCGCGACTTCGTTCGCAAGCGCGCCGCCGCCGCGCAACTGCATCAGTCCCCAGTGCCTGGCGCCTCCCAGCCCGCGCGAAACCTCGGTTATCTGAAAGCGCGCGCCCTGTTCCGCGACGATCAGGTCGCATTCCAGCATCAATCCCAGGCCAAGGCCCAGCGCGTAGCCGTGTACCGCGGCGATCACCGGCTTCCAGTTGACCGAGCGGCTCAGCAGCTCGGACGCATTGGCGTCGGGCGCCTGCGGACCGCCAAAGCGTTCCAGTTCCTCGCGCTTGCGCAATTGCCGCTGATGCACGTCGGCGCCGCTCGAGAACGCGCGCCCCGCACCCGTTATGATCACGACCTGCGCCGTCTCGTCAGCATCGACCCGCCGCAGAGCGTCGCGCAGCCGTATCACCTGCTCATCGTCGAATGCGTTGAGCTTGCCAGGACGATTCAGCGTGAGCGTCGCGATCCCGCCCTCGCAGCTATAAAGAATCCGCTCTTCCTCATCCGCGCCCTGTGGCATTGCTTCGCTACGACCTCCTTGATGGTCTATCGCGCCGTGCAAAGCCCGAGTACAGCCAAACTCGTTCGCGGTCAACAGTTGCCGGCCTTCGTTGGCGTGCGGGTTTGGAACTCCGTCGGCAGGCGGGCGATATTGCTCCGCACTCGAGTTTCACCCGCGCCTTCGATCATGGAGAAAGCCGCTGCCCACCCGATGCTGTCTTAATTCGGCCGGGACGATAGACGCTCACCCGGCAATTTAGTAGAAACAAGGCGCTGGACCGGGGTTGCCCCCTTTTCCAGTCGCCCGTTTCCGGGTCACCTTGACTGTCCCTATGAGACACGGAATTCCTGCCGGCGCTGCGTCTTTGCGATTCGGGATCATGCTCCTGGTTGTAATTTACGCTGCCTCCGCACTTGCCGCTTCGCTGGACGGCCATAGGCCGCTGCCGCAGCAGGTGGTTTCCAAGGCTCCGGGAATGCATCCGTTCGGGAAAGGCCGGCAATCGTGGATGGGCATCCGAATGTACGACGCGACGTTATGGATCGTCGGCTCCCAGTGGTCTGCGGCCGCGCCCCACGCGCTCGATATCGAGCCGGGCCGGGCAGTTCCCGCCGACACTTTAGTGAAGAACGCGATCGCCGAGATGCGCGACCTCAAGCTTGGCGACGAGCGCAAACTTGGAATCTGGCAGGCGGAAATGAGGAGGATCGTTCCCAACGTTCAGCAAGGCGATCAGATCGTCATCTTCTGCTCGGACACCAACCGGACTCTTGCCTATGTGAACGATTCGAGCACCGGCGAAATTGACGATCCGTCATTTTGCCCGGCGGTCATGAGCGTATGGCTTCATCCGCAAACCAAACATCAGGCGATGCGAAAATCGCTGCTCGGACAGTAACAGATTCGCGGCGCGGGATTATTGACGCGGGACGCTGGCACTGATAGCTAGAAAGGGTTATGCCACATATTCCCATTCATCCGTCGGCCGAGAAGCGTCATCGCCAAAGCCTCAAGCGCAACGAGCGTAATCGCGCGATCAAGACGCGCATGCGCACGGCCGTCAAAGGCGCCCTCGAAGCGATCGCGGGCGACGACCCGCAGGTGGCGGAGACCCAGCTCCGTACGGCGGCCAAGCTTCTCAGCCAGGCCGCGAGCAAGGGCACCATTCATCGCAACACCGCCTCGCGCAAAACCGCTCGCCTCGCCCGCAAGCTCCATCTGAAGCACGCGGCGGCGAAAGCCTGATTTCGCCGCATAGCTTCGCGTCGGGAAACCCGTTCGTCTCGCTTTGATCTCGCCGCCACGGGGGCTCTTTCCAAGGGTGATTCCCCTCGCATGCCCCCTGATTAGACAGTCTTCGCTTTTGTCCTTGCGGCTCTTGAAGCCGCCCCGCCGCGTCGATTGCTAGATCGGTTTGAAGGCGGCAAGCTCTTTTTCGATCACCGCTCTGAAGCTCGGCCGATCGAGGATGCCCTCTACATAGACGGCGAGCTGCGGCCATCGCTTCGCATCGACGCTGCATCCGGCGAGCTTGAAATTGACGAACTGGGTTGCAATGCCGATGTCGGCGACGGTGAAGCGATCGGCGACCAGGAACTGTTTGTCGCCAACCTCCTGTTCGAGGTAGTCGAACAGCGGCGGCACCTCTTCGTCCAGTGTCTTTTGGATCGCGGCTTCGTCGGGCTGGCGGTTCATGAAGCGAGGCCCGATCACGCGCGGAAAGAAAATCTTCGCACCCGTGACCGGCGCGAGCCCGCTGTCGCCAAACTCCTCGAGCCAGAGCGCACGTGCATACTCGTACGGATCGGACGGATAGAGCGGCGGCTCGGGATGCGTCCGCTCGAGATACGCGAGGATAACCGACGAATCGGGCAGCACGCGGTCGCCGTCACGGTAGGCGGGAATTCTCCCGAGCGGATGAATCTTGCGATACTCCGGATTGGGGCCGAACGGAATTACCTGGTCATGATCGTATTTGATCCCCTTCTCCGTGAGAGCAACGATCGCCTTCCTCACGAACGGCGAGCCGAGAACTCCGTACAACGTTGGCATGGCAAAGCCTCCTTGGCGTCATTTTAAGACCGTCTATGCAGCGGTGCTGCGAACGTTGGTGCGCGCGTCCGTTACAAGCCGGGAAGCGGTCTCCGCAATCGGCAGCATGTCATTTCCCAATAATAGTACCATTCAGTATGATTTACTCTTTGCTGCCGCTCTTGGCAAGACCCTTCCGTTCGGCCAAAATTCTCGCGCGCAGCAAAGTGCGTGGAGCGAAAATAATGGCTGGTCGTCCGACCCGAACCGCTGCCGCCAAGGCGCCGCAAATCCTGGATGTCGGGCTCGACGTCTTCACGGTCCATGGCTACCAAACAGCCTCCATGGATATGATCGCTGCTCAGGCTGGCATGTCGAAACAGACATTGTACCGCCACTTCGGCAGCAAGGAGCAGTTGTTCGTCCATGTAGTTCAGGCACTCATCGAGCGCTCCCCCGTGCGAGTGCCGGCGCCTGTGGGTAAGGGCGGCCGCGAGCTTCGAGCTCTTCTGACCGCGTTCGCCGACCAGCTCGCAACCGCCTTTTGCGACCCGAAGACCGTTCAGGCCTTTCGCCTGGTGATCTCTGAAGGCGCGCGGCGGAGCAATCTCGGTCAGCTTTTCTATGAAGAGATTACCAAGGTTGCCGCCCACCCCTTGGCGGCGCGGCTCGCGGTCGCGACTGACCGCAAGCTTCTCAGCGTCACCGAACCCTTCGAAGCCGCCGTGCGGCTGATCGCTGCCCTGAAAGAGTATTTCCTGTGGCCGCGCCTGCTAGGCAGGCCAAGCGATTTCGGCAACGTGCGTCAAAAGCAGATTGTCAGCGAACTGGTCGATGAATTCCTGCGAGCTCATGCGCTCCGAAACAAGGCGAAAACGGTCCGTCGTCACAAGCGGGTGTAGTAGTTTGTATGCGCTGTCGCGCGATTCCGTCGTGAATCCGTTCAAACATCTCGTTAGCACCATGGGTCGCGCACTGCCTCGCCGCGGCGCTGGACAGCACCGACGCTATTGGTTGACTTCATTCTAGTGTATAACCTATAAAGCACCGCCTAGTACTATTAAATCCAAACAACATGAACTCTGGCGGCGGGAGGCGTATGTCGTCAGAACGTTTCAGACAAATTAGCAATGGAATTAGGAGAGGATCTGCTCCAGAGCGGCGAGGGAGAAGGTCCCGGGGATGATCCCAGGGCTCTTTACTCTCCCGCGAGGCGGGAGAAAACGCGCCGAAGGCGCTGGTGAGGGACCGTAACTAAAGATTCTTCTCAGCGGCGCGCGCGTGACGCCGTGGCCTGTCCCGCGCCGACCATCAACTCCAGCAACATTGCGCCAAGCGCCTCTTCGCGCGCCTGGAACAGTCCCGACTTGAAGCCGGCGTCGAGTTCACACGCGCGCCGGCTCGCGGCCTTCAGCCGCGCAAGGCCGTAGCGCCTAGCGCCATCGGCGGCGCGCGTGAGCAGCGGGCTCGTCGGCGAGAATCCCAGCACGGTGGAAATTTGCGCCGGTCCGCCGCGCTTTTCGAGCACCGCCGCCGCGAGCATCATCCGGCGCATCACGGGGATCATCTCGACCGCCAGTAACTCGACCGGGTCCCGGCCAAAGGCGATTGCGCGCCCCAGAATAGCGAGCGCCTCGGCGGCGTCGCCGCGGCTGATACTTTCGGCCAGCTCGAAGACGGCCGGGACGCGCGCCGCCGCGGGATCAGTGAGCGCGGCCACATCAAGCGTGGCGCCGGGCTCCTGATGGATCGCCGCCCGCGCAAGGGCGCTGGCGATCGCCGGAAGATCGCCGAAGCGCGCGGCAAGCGCCTCCGCGGCCCCGCGCGCGAGCTTCACGCCGCCCTCGGCGGCGAGCACTTCGGCATACTGGGAGAGCTGATTTTCGTACGGGCGCGCGCAGTTGACGAGCATCCCCTGGCTTTCCGCGGCGCGGCGCACTTTGGCCGGGGCGGTATCGCGTTCGTAGAGCAGGATGAACGCGCCGGGGATGCCCGCCGAACCGATCGCCTCGGCGAGCGCCGCTTCACCGCCCGCGGTGGTGCCGCGTTCCGCCCCGCCCTCCTCGTCTTCGCCGGAGTCGCGCTCGCGATGCGAACGCAGGACGCGGCATGCGACGATTCGGCGCCCGGCAAAGAGGTCGGCCTCGCGCAGCTCGGCAATCACGCGCTCGATCGTGTCGCCGCCGCCGACCAGAAAGGAGCGGTAGTTCATGCCCTCGCGCTTGAACGTACGGCGCGCGGCGTCGAACACGCGCTCGCGCAGGAAGGCGCTCGGGCCCGCGATAACGATGGCGGCGGGGAACTTCGCGCCGCGCGCGGCCGAGCGGATAAAGCCAAGCGCCGTGTCCGAGGCCATCGCCCTTCTCCGCCCAACCCGCGTCCGCGGCCGCGGCTAGAAGCCGTTCGCCATCGAGGCGTACATATCCTGGCAGAGCTGCGTCATCATCTGGTCGTTCCAGGCGGACCGCTGGGTCTGCGCAACCTGGAGATCAGGCAGGTTGGAGATGTCCTGAGCGCGCAGATTCTGCTGCAGGAAATAGGGCGAGGTGGTAACGACCGAGGGCGCGGTGACCGGGAATTGCTGCTGATTACTCATCAGGCCGGAATTCCAGAGGACTTTTTTCGTGCGGCGGTCGATCAGCTCGGCCTCGACCACGATGTATAGCTGATAGAGAGTCGGTTCCAACGCGCCATTGAAGCCGATCGGCAGAGTGTCCACCTGCACGATAGTACCCCTCATGATCAGGTCGGCGTCAGACTCATCGTCGACCATAGTCAGGCGCTTGTGATTGGCTATTTCGTCCTTGAGATAGCGCATGAACTGGTCATTGGCGCCGGTGAAGCGCGAGGCATTGGCGAATTTTTCGACATAGATGGTCCTCGCGTTGGCGGGCAGCGCGTCGCCTTCCGAGGCGAAGTGATAGCCGCATCCGCCGGCGCAGAGCATCGCGAAAAGTACCATCGCCGCGAGTCTAATTGTCCTTCCCAGCACTTCGCTCCTCACCCTTGCCTTTCAGTCCAAGGCGGTCCGCCAGGCGATCGAGCACGCCGTTGACGAAGCGGCCCGAATCCTTGTCGCCGTAGGTCTTTGCGAGTTCGATAGCCTCGTCGATAGTGACCCGCGCCGGGATGTCCTCGATCCGCATCAGTTCGAAGAGCGCCAGCCGCAGGATATTGAGGTCGACGCGCGGCAGCCGGCCCATCGACCAGTGCTCGAGCACTTCGGCGACGCGGCGGTCGAGGTCGGCGCGCTCGCGCTCGACGCCTTCGACCAGTTGGGCGGCGAACCTGCGGACGCTGTCACCGGCCTGAAAATTCTCGAACATCAGCGCGAGGTCCTCCCGGGACGATCCGCCGCTGATATCGATTTGATATAGCGCTTTGAGCGCAAGCTCGCGGCCGAGATGTCTTGGTCCCATGGCTTTTCAATTTGCCGGCTGGTGGTACTCGAAAAATAAGTGAGTAGTCGCGCCAGTCGATCGCCGCCCGCCGCCAGTTAGCTAATCGCCTTCAGCCTGGAAAACATGTGGCCGAGCTTTTCCTTCTTGGTGCGAAGATACTCGATATTGCTGTCGTGCGGCGCAACTTCGATTGAGACCCGCGTGACGCGGACGCCATAGCGTTCGAGGCTCTCGATCTTGTGCGGATTGTTGGTCAGCAGGCGGGCCTCGCCCACGCCGAGGTCGCGCAGGATTTGGGCGCCGATCCCGTAATCGCGCATGTCTTCCTTGAAGCCCAGCTCCAGGTTGGCCTCGACCGTGTCGAAGCCCTGGTCCTGCAGCGCGTAGGCCTTGATCTTGTTGGCTAGTCCGATGCCACGGCCTTCCTGATGCAGATAGATGATCACGCCCGCGTCGGTGGCGAGGATCCGCTCGATCGATTCGGCGAGTTGCTCGCCGCAGTCGCATCGGCTCGAGCCGAAGACGTCGCCGGTGACGCATTGCGAATGCAGCCGGACCAGCGCGGGGCGTCCGCCCCCGACATTGCCCTTGACCAGCGCCAGATGCTCGCGGCCGTCAACAGTGCTGCGGAAGACAACGGCCTTGAGGTCGCCGCCGCCCATCGGAAAGTCGTGATCGGCGACCCGCTGGACGAGCAGTTCGTTGGTCAGCCGGTATGATACGAGGTCCTTGATGTGGACCATCGGTATCGAATGGGTCTCGGCAAACTCGCGCAACTCGGGCATCCGGGCCGCATCGCCGTCTTCGCCCAGGATCGCGCACAATGCGCCGTAAGGGCGCATCCCGGCCGCGCGCATCAGATCGACCGCCCCCTCGGCGCGTCCAAGCCGCATCATCACGCCGCCGCTCAGCGCCATCAACGGCAGCACGTGGCCGGGCATCACGATGTCATGAGTGCCGGTCTTGGCCGACGAGAGCACCTGGATAGTGCGCGCGCGATCGCCCGCCGAGATGCCCGTGGTGACGCCCTCGCGCGCTTCGACCAGCGCGCCGGCCTGCTCGACGCCGGCATGGGAAGCGGGAACGAGCGGAATTCCCAATTCGCGCAGGCGCTTTTCCGGCATCGCTACGGAGACAACGCCGCGCGCGTGGGTGGCCATGAAGTTCACATGTTCGGCCGCGACCTTCTCGCCCGCCATCACCAGGTCGCCACCGGCGTCCTCGCCGTCCTCGCTGAGCATGATGACCATGCGGCCGGAACGGATGCGGCTAAAGATTTCGTCGAGCGGTGCCGATGTAGCTGTCATAGGAAAACCGGATTCAGATACTAACACCGGCGCGCGGCGCTGACCAAGCGGACTAGCGGGCTTCGGTTCGGCTCTTTCGCGCCCGCGCGGGTTTCAAGCCGGCCTCGATCAGGAGGTCGGGACCAATCGTGCGCGGCGACATCGCGGCGAGCCTGATCGCATCTTTGATTCGCGCCGCGGCGATACCCTCGACCGCTGGGAGGCCGCTGCCAACGATGATCGGAGCAAGAAAAAACGCCACGCGATCGACGACTCCGGCGGCAAGCGCAAAGCCCGCAAGATGGGCGCCGCCCTCGATCAGCACGCGCGAGAATCCGCGCCGCCCGAACTCGCGCATCAGCACTGCGAGATCGATCTGCTCCGCAGCGGCGCCGGCTTGACTGTCGCACGCGATCACTTCAACGCGGGCGCCGGCAAAGCGCGCGCGCGCAAGCGCGAGGTTGCGCGGAAGCGTCACCAGAATCGCGGACGCCTTCGAGCGAATCCGAAACACCCGGGCCTCGGGCGAGCATCGCAGTTGTCCGTCGATAACGACGCGAATCGGATCACGGCCGCCCGCGATGCGGCAGTTGAGGCGCGGATTGTCGGCGATTACGGTGCCCGCGCCGACGATCACGGCGTCTGACTCGGCGCGCCATCGATGGACCAGATCGCGCGAGGCGTCCGAGCTTATCCAGCGCGAATCTCCGGACGCGGCGGCTATCCGGCCGTCGAGCGAGAGCGCAAGCTTCAGCGTCGCGAAAGGACGTCCGCGGCGCACGCGGGTAAAGAATCCTTCATTGAGCCGGATGCATTCCGACTCCAGCACGCCTGCGGTTACGGCGACGCCGGCGCGCTTGAGCATCGCAAGGCCGCGGCCGCGTACCGCGTGGTAAGGATCGACGCATCCGGCGACCACGCGCGCGACGCCGGAATCGATAAGGGCGCGCGCGCACGGAGGTGTCACGCCCTGATGCGCGCAGGGCTCCAGCGACACGTAGACCGTGGCATCGCGCGCGCGGCGGCCGGCCTCGGCCAGCGCGATCGTCTCGGCATGCGGGCGGCCGCCCGCGGCGGTCGCGCCGCGGCCCACGATCCGCCCCGCCTTGACGATCACGCATCCGACCGCCGGATTGGGCGAGGTGCGGCCGAGCATCGCGCGGGCGAGCGCGAGCGCCTCGCGCATGAAGCGTTCGTCGGCGATGGTCGCGGGAACGGCGCGGGCCACTCAGGAAGTCTCGCCCTTTTTCTCGCGCGTGCGCGGCGGTTCGGGCGCGCCGCCTTCGCGCCGGCGGATCAACTCCTCGAGTTCGCGCATGAACTCGCCGATATCCTTGAACGATCGGTAGACCGAGGCGAAGCGGACGTAGGCGACCTGATCGATACCGTGCAGTTCGTTCATGATCGCGGTGCCGATAAACGAGCTCGGAACTTCGCGCGCGCCCTGCTCGGCGACCGCGGTCTCGATCCGATCGGCCACCTCCTCGATCGTCTGCATCGAGACCGGACGCTTCTCGACCGCCTTCTTAAGGCCGGCGATTATTTTGGCGCGGTCGAACGGCTCGCGCCGGTTGTCCTTCTTGACCACCATCGGCGCCGACTCTTCGACCCGCTCGTAAGTGGTGAAGCGCCGTTTGCACGACGAGCACATCCGCCGGCGCCGGATAGTTTCGGCGTCGGTCGAGAGGCGCGAATCGACCACGCGATTACTCCGATGGCGGCAAAAGGGACATCGCATGATGCGACTTTAGCGCGGCGCCTGCGCCGTGGCACATGCCATCGCACGCGGCACGCCGCGCCCGAGATGCGGGGATCGCCATCGATGATCGCGGATGGTCTTTTCCTGGCGCTGGCGGCGGAGTTCGGCGAACGCTCCGGTCCCGAATAAGACAGCATCGCCAATCCGGGCCCGAAACGTCGTGGCGTTCCCGGCCGTCAAGACGGCGGGAAGCCTCGGGCGGGTCAGCTCTTGTGTGCCTCGATATATCCGATCACGTCTTTAACGGTGCGGATTTTCTCGGCGTCCTCGTCCGAGATTTCCATGCCGTACTCTTCCTCGAGCGCCATCACGAGCTCGACGATATCAAGCGAATCGGCGCCCAGGTCCTCGATAAACGACGCTTCGGGCGTTACCTCATCCGGGGACACACCGAGTTGCTCGCTGATTATCTCGCGAACCTTGGTTTCTACTTCAGCAGCCATCTGTCTGGTTCCTCCTCCCAGCCGCGACTCTATGCGTCCGCCACCGGGCTCTCTTCAAACTAATGAGGTAAAGCGGTCCCTATCCTATCCGACAGGACACCGCCGCGCCGCCGTCCCGAGAGCCCCAATTAACACTGCGGAGCTTAGGGAGTCGAGATGATCGGCGCAAGTTATCAGTCGCTCACAATTATGGTTGGACGCGAGCCTCAGGCTTCGCCCGCGGCCAGCGCGTCAACCGCAGCGCGGAGCGAGGATGTGTCTTCGATCGAGCGGACCTTGAAACTCTTGTCGATCCGGCGCATCAGGCCCGCCAGCACCCGCCCCGCGCCAAACTCGAACGCGCCCGTGGCGCCTGACCCCGCGAGCGCCTTCATCGAGTCCTCCCATCGGACGGGCGAAGTAATCTGGTCGAGGAGCAGGGCCCTTAGACGTTGCGGATCGTGGTTGACCTCGGCGGTGACGTTGGAAATCACGCCGAATCGAAACGGATGGAGGGTGATCGCCTCGAGCACGGGACGCAACCCGTCGCGCGCAGGCGCCATCAGCGGCGAATGAAACGGGCCGCTCACCTTGAGCTCGATCGCGGTTGCGCCGCGCCGGCCCTTGACCGACTCGACCGCGCGCTTGATCGCTCCCGTGTGTCCCGCGATCACGACCTGACCGGGAGCATTAAGATTCGCCGCGACGGCGAGTTCGCCCTCGTGCGAGACGTCGGCGCAAACACCGAGCACGGTATCAATGTCAAGTCCCATCAGCGCGGCCATCGTGCCCATTCCAGGCGGACACGCAACCTCCATCAGCTTGCCGCGCTCGCGCACGGCGCGTATCGCGTCGGCGAAATTGATTGCTCCGGCGGCAACGAGCGCCGTGTATTCACCGACGCTGTGGCCCGCCGCGACCACCGGCTCGACCCCGGCGCCGGCTTCGGCCTGAAACGCGCGCATCGCCGCGATCGAGGTCGCGAGCGTGGCGGGCTGCGTGTTGCTGGTCAGGATTAGCTCCGCCTCGGGTCCCTCGAAACAGAGCCTCGAGAGCGCGAAGCCAAGCGCGCCGTCGGCCTCTTCGTAAACGGCGTGGGCGGCGGGAAAATCGCGCGCCAGATCGGCGCCCATACCGACGCGTTGCGCGCCCTGGCCGGGAAACAGAAATGCTGCCTTCATTTTAGGGTCTTACGTTCCTGGAATCGAGCGGGAAACGGTTAGGGCTCGACCTTGGGTGGTGTCGGAGGGGTGTTGGGGGCGCGGTCGTTTTCGAGGCCGGAATCGGCGGCTTCGCGGGTGGCAGGATGCACTTGGTCTATGTTTCCAGGTGCTATGCCATTCGTAGATGGTGTATGAAGGGTGATCACGGACTCGTCAGCAAGATGATGCTCTTCTGGTACTGCAACTTGTTCAGGTGTGGTTTTAGGCGTCTGATGCTGCTCTGGCAGATCGTGTTCCTTCGAGCGCATCCGCTCTGGCAGTTTGTCCTGTAACGAACCGGTCGAGCGCGCAGATTTGTCGGCTTCGCGCGGCTGATTGCCGTGGCGATGGAGCCGGTCGCGCATCCGGCTGAACAGCGCGCGGAGGCCCTTATCGGTGGTTTTGGACGGAATCTGGTCGGGCGAGCGTCCGATAAGCTCGACTATTTCCGCGTTGACCTGTTCGACCAGGGCCTCGTTGGCGGCGGCGCGGACGGCGTTGCGGATGGCGCGCGGGTTGGAGGAGCCGTGCGCGATAATCGCGATGCCGTTCAGGCCCAGGAGCGGTGCACCGCCGTACTCGGACGGGTCGAGGCGCTCGCGGAGAGTGGCGAGGCGCTTTCGAATCATCAGGTAGGCGAGGCGGCCGCGTCCGACGGTGAGGATTTCACGCAGGTTGCTCATCAGGAAGGCGGCGAAGCCTTCCATGGTCTTGAGTGTGACGTTGCCGGTGAAGCCGTCGGTGACGACGACGTCGGCCTTGGCGCGGTTGATATCGCGGCCTTCGACGTAGCCGATATAGTTTATCGCGCCCGGCATCGCACGAAGCATCGCGGCGGCGCCGCGCGTCAGGTCGGAGCCTTTGGAGTCCTCCTCACCGTTGGAGAGGATTCCGACGCGGGGGTTCGAGACGCTGCGCACACGGCTCGAATAGACGCTGCCCATGATCGCGAACTGGACGAGGTTGACGGGTTTGACTTCGGTATTGGCGCCGGCGTCGATGAGAATTGCGAGGCCGTCGCTGGCAGGGAATGGCGAGGCGATCGCGGGACGGTCGACGCCGGGCAGTGTGCCGAGGATCATCATCGCCGCGGCCATCACGGCGCCCGAGTTACCGGCGGAGACGAAAGCGCTGGCCTCGCCGCGCTTGACCATCTCGAGGCCGACGTGAATCGAGGATTGCGGTTTGCCGAGGGCCGAGACAAGCGGCGATTCGTCCATTCCGACGTGCTTGGGGGCGTGCTCGATGGTTATTGCGAGGCCGCCGGTGCGATGCTCGGCGAGCTCGCTGGCGAGGATGTCGCGGTCGCCGACCAGGACGACTTCGACCTTGAAGTCGCGGGCGGCGAGGACCGCACCTTCGACGGTTGCCTTGGGGGCCAAGTCGCCGCCCATTGCGTCAAGCGCGATCTTCATTCGAACAGGCCGGCGGGGCTACTGGGCCGTGGCGACGAGTTGGCGGCCGCGGTAGACACCGCAGTGTTTGCAGATCCGATGAGGCATCGCAGGTTCGCCGCATTGGGGGCATGCGCCCGGATTAACGGGGCGCAAGGCGTCGTGGGCGCGGCGCTTGTTGCGTTTGGATTTCGAGGTACGGCGCTTTGGTGCTTGCATGGCTGATGATTGTTCCTTGGCTTGATTGAGACTTTCAGGAGCGATCGACCCGCGGCAGGCGCATCGCGAGACGCGGGCCGGGCGCATCGGCGGGGCATTGGCAGGGGCCCGCATTGAGATTGGTTCCACATCGCGGACAGAGGCCCTGGCAATCTTCGCGACAGAGCGCGCGCGAGGGCAAAGCCAAAATTAATTGTTCCACGATCAGCGGCGTCAGGTCTATCTCCTCGCCCTCATATACGGAGAACTCGAGCTCTTCGTTTCTAAGCCCGCGGTCGGCGCCGAGGCCGGCTGCGCGGGGTGCGAGGATGAAGCGAAAATCACGGGCGTTAAGCTCGCTGAAGTCCTCAGCGCATCGCGCACAGGCGGCGACCGCGGGGGCTTCGAGGCGGCCTTGGAAGAAGAGTTCCATTCCGGCGCGATAGAATTCGAGCGTGACGGCGATCGGGCCGCCGGCATTGAACTCGCGCATGGCGCCCTGGCTCAGCAGGCGATTCACACCCTCCGCGGGCACAGTGAAGCTGATTTCACGCGCCTCAGCGGTAATTTCGTCGATCCGTAACCTCACGATATGGCGCCCCGACGCGAATTAGCGAATTGCGATTATTACACGTAAGGGGAGCGGGTCAAATATAAAGCGGTGGTCATCAGCGCGATTTCTTGCGCCGTTTGTTCGCGTCCGGTGGCGCGACGCCAACCTTTGGACAGTCGGCTTCGAGCGCGCACTGATCGCATCGGGGACGCCGGGCGATGCAAACGGTCCTGCCATGCAGGATGAGACGCATCGAAAAGGGCGTCCATTCATCGGGCGGAAGGAGAGCGCCGAGTTCGAGTTCGATTTTTTCAGGGTCATCGGCGCGGGTGAGTCCGAGCCTTTGCGCGAGGCGGCGGACGTGGGTATCGACGACGAGGCCGGGCTTACCGAAGACGTGGCCGAGAATCACGTTGGCGGTCTTGCGGCCGACGCCGGGAATCGTGACGAGGGCGTCCATCGCGTCGGGAACGTTGCCGCCGAAGCGCTCCATGATCGCGGCGGCGGCGCCCTTGAGCGAGCGGGTCTTCTGACGGAAGAAGCCGGTGGTGACGATCAGGCGCTCGATACGTTGGGGCGGCGCGGCGGCGGTCGCTGCGGGGTCGGGGAGTTCGGCGAAGAGATGGGGCGTGACGCGGTTGACGCGCTGGTCGGTGCATTGAGCGGAGAGGATCGTCGCAGCGAGGCATTGCCACGGAGTGGTGAAATCGAGGCTGATGCGGGCTTTGGGATGGAGGCGGGCGAGCGCCGCGGTGATTCGGCCCGTGCGCGCGATGAGGGCTTGCCGTGATTCCTTCGCCGCCAACGGTTCAGGGGCGACGGGCCATGATCATCGTCATCGGGAACAGACTTGCGATGATTGGCCGCCGTTGCAAGACAAATCAAGATTCAGGATGGAACCACGTCTGATAGCGAGGTTGAGGAGTTTCTCAGCACCCTGCTAAAGGAAAGAGAAAGATGAAAAATCAGGTTCGGTCGCGCTTCACTTCAGGCAAGGGGGGACGGGGGTCAGATCCGATGCCAACGACATACACCACGGGGCAAATCGCGGAATTGCTCGAACGCGTCAGCAACTGGGGCCACTGGGGCAAAGACGATCAGCGCGGCGCGCTGAACTACATCACGAATGACAAGCGCGCCGCGGCGGCGCGGCTGGTGCAGAGCGGGGAAACCGTCTCGCTGTCGCGACCGCTGCCGACCCAGGCGGCGCGCGACAATCCGACGCCGGTCACCCATCTGATGATTCGTTCGGGCCAGACCGGCCATCCCCTGGGATCATCCGGCTGCGCGGACTATTTCGCGATCGAGCCGCACGGCCTCGCGACTACTCATCTGGATGCGCTGTGCCATCATTTTTGGCGCGGCAAAATGTACAACGGGTTCGACACGAGCGAGATCGATTTTCAAGGCGCGCATAAATGCGGAATCGAAGTCGCGCGCGACGGCATCATCAGCCGCGGCGTGCTGATCGATATTCCCAAGATTCGCAAGGTCGAATGGGTCGAGCCGGGCGACGCGATCTATCCGGCGGATCTCGAAGCGGCCGAACGCGACCATCAGGTGACGATCGCGCAAGGCGACGTGATGCTCCTGCGGACGGGGCGCTTCGCGTTGCGGCGGGCGAAGGGCGCGGGGGCGATGGCGAACTTCGCGATGCCGGGACTGCATGCCTCGTGTCTGGAATGGCTGCACGATCGCAAAGTCGCAGTGCTCGGCTCCGACGCGGTAAGCGACGTCTTGCCGACGCCCTATGAAGCGCCGCTCAAGATGCCGATTCATACCGGCACGCTGGTGATGATGGGAGTCCATCTGATCGACAACGCCGAACTGGATCCGCTCGCCGCCAAGTGCGCGCGGGACGGGCGTTACGCCTTCATGTTCAGTTTGCTGCCGCTGGTGCTGGAGCGCGGGACGGCGTCGCCCGCGAATCCAGTGGCGCTGTTTTGAACGAGCGTAAGACCTGGCTCCCGCGAACCTGCCATCGAGCTGAATGTCTCGTCAGCCGGTGAGTAGTGTCTATATGAACAAGACTCGTTCAGTGACTATCCGGCGGCGCGGCGCGACAAGCTGATGCTGGCCGGCACCATCCTGCCGCCATCGATCGTGCTTGCGCCGTCGCCTTCCTGATATTCGGCGTCCGAGTTGACACGCCACAAATCGAAAGAGCCGCCCATGATATTCCGCGCGGCCATCAGACCCGTCATCATCGCGTGGTCCTGATTATTATACTTATGCATGCCATTGCGGCCGGCGATCTGAAGGTTCGGCGCCTCGCGCGCCAGGAAGTTGACGATATGGGCGACGTTGTTCCGATACTCGTGATCGTAGAGCGGATAGGCCTTGGGCTGGCGGACCACGGATCCATCGACCACCCTGGATTTATCGGCGAGTCCGAGGATAGCTAGTTCAGTTTTGGCTCGATCCATCAATTGCGCGTCCGAAGCCAACCACATGGCGTCATTCTCGGCGCAAAAGTACTCCATGCCGAGAACCGTAAAGCGCGGATCGGGGACCATTTCTGCGCTCCAATTCTTGAAGTTCTGAATTCGCCCGACCTTCACCCCCGGATCATGTATATATATCCAGTTGTCCGGAAACATATTCACCTGGTCGACTACTAATGCGATGGTGATGAAGTCGCGATAGCGCAGCCCCTGCGCTCTAGCCAGCACTTCGGCGGGCGCGGAAGGATTCATCGACGAGATGAGCTGCGCCAGCGACATGGTGGAAATAAAATAGTCGGCGTAGTGAGTCTGGCGTTCATCGGCGGTCTGGGTCGTGACTGAAACCACCCGCCCCGGCGCGCGACTGATTTCGACCACTGGCTGACCGGTGGATTCCACTCCACCTTTGCTGCCGATCATGGCAGTGACGTTTTCCCACATCTCGCCCGGCCCGCAGGCAGGGTACCGAAAGTGATCCACCAACGTTTTGATAACCGCGGCGTTGCGCCTGGGCCGGCGCAACAAACTGCGCAATAGAGTAAAAAGAGAAAGTCCGCGAATCCGTTGAGCCGCCCAGTCAGCGCTGATCTCGGAGCAGGGAATTCCCCAAACCTTTTCGGTGTACGTTTTGAAGAAGACCTCGAAAAGACGGCGGCCGAAGGCGTTCACGATCCAATCTTCGAAACTCCTGATGTGATGCGGGAGCAGGCGCGGCGCGCTCAGATAGCTGACAATGCAGCGCATCGCTTCGATAGGACCCAACTGGCGAAGTGCGTCGAAAGGCTCGAGTGGGTATTTGAAAAACCGGCCTTGATAATAGATGCGCGACAGGCGCGAGCAGGTGCGCATCCGATCGCCCATGAACTCGGTCCACAAGGCCTCGATCTCGGAATTCTTCGAGAAAAAGCGATGACCGCCGATATCAAAGCGAAAACCTTTGTAACAAACCGTCCTTGCCAATCCTCCGACATAGTGCGGATCAGCTTCCAGGACCTGAACTTTGTAGCGATTGTTCGCAAGTTCGTAACCAGCGGTAAGACCTGCCGGCCCCGCTCCGATAATAACTACACGGTCGTGGGCCTGGAAAGCCACGCTATCTCCTCCGAACAATCCGATACCCTGAATACTTGTCTAACGGCGGCACTGAACGAGCGTGCGACACTACGCGACAACCCGTGGCTCCCGGCGGCGCGTCATCAAACTCAGACCCGGCCCAGCCAATATGCAGATGATAGGCATTGCGGGAAGACGGAACCGCCCCCAATCGCCAGGTCCGCCCGCGATAGCCATATAGTAAGCCGCCACAAACACCACGGCGAGAACGGCGGGGTCCAGTATTGCCCGGCCGCAAAGCGTAACGCACGCACCCAACAGGTACATGAGCTGCAGCGGAAGCATCATGAGGGTAGTCCAGAAAAGCAGCGGGCTCGCGAACAGCGCGGCCACGGTCGCGATAGTGCCCTGGTCGACCTGGACAGTCAGTAGGCCACCGCGCTTAGGGTAGACGTCGAAGAACCTGATAAACTCAGTCGAGCCGGGATCGAAGGTGGCCCGAACGATGCCTTCAAAATAAATCCGCGCGTAGGTCGAGGAGCCGCCGAGCAAAATATGATCGGCAGTCCGGTTCATGTAATTAATCCGCCGGGCCACAGACCAGGTCCTTTGATCGGGATGCTGCTGGAAATAGATCTGCTGATCCTGATAGCCGAGGCGGTTCCTCATTCCGTAATACGGAACATGCTGCTGCGCAGCCAGGACCGAGCCGGCCAGGATGAAGTACATGTTGTCGCTCGCGACCGCCGAGAAGCCGGAGTAGCCAGTCTCGATTTCGTTCCGAACCTGCCAGAGACCGATAAGTCCGACGGAAACGATGAGGAAGGCGCCAGTATGAGTCAACACACGGCGCCTAATCGCGCGAGCATTGACCAGGCACCAGACGGCCAGACCCGCCGCGACCGCCACTGGTAAAAAGTAAGCAATCGGACGAACGTAAGCCGAGGCGGCCAGGGCCCCTGCCGACAGCAGCAGATCGGCCAGCGATTGCCGCCTCAGGTACCTCACAAGGTAGTACACTCCGACCATGACTGTCGTGGTGAAGAGGGTTTCAGAAGCGAGCAAGCTGGTGAACAGGACGGAAAGCGGCTCGATTGCATATAGGACTGCGGCAATGAGCGCTATGCGCTCGCGCCCGAACAGCAGATAGGCGGTCCAATACACCATGAATACCGTGAGGCAACTGAGTAGGATTTGGCAGGCGATCGTGGTGATTTCGAGCCGGCCCAGGAGCAGGCCAGCCGCGAGTAGCAGTGGATAGCCGGGAGTGCGGATGATTTCCGGCGCGCCATTGGCGAAAAACCGGTGATGAGCGATCAGTTCACGCGCCGGAGCAAGATAAGAGGCGGTGTCAGGCGTATCGAAGATAGTGGCGTCACGGGTGTAGCAATATCCCAGTATCGGCAGCATCGCGCGCAGCGACAATGCCAATGCCAGGACCAGCCAGATATGGGGGTGGGCGATGTTGGCGGCACGGTCAGTCATGCGCCGCCTGTCGGAGGTTCTCAGCCGGTGCGGCTTTCATTGTCTCAATAGCCACTGGCAAATCCACGCGCCGAAGTCATGTACGCTTGTTAAATAGTGTGTTCAAGGGACAATTCCATTGTGATTTTGTGACGGTAATTTTTAGCTTGGTATTGGCTCGAGTGTCAACGTGCGCGCGAATATGATGTTGGGAATCGCTCTCAGTAAGCGCTAGTACTTTCGGCGGGGACGTGATGGAAGATGCGTTGGAGGTACCATCTCAGCTGCGCAGTCAGCTTTCCGGATGAAACAGCGGCTTCGGTGAACACCGGCCGGCGAGCGTGCGTCTTTCTCAGAAGGCTTTAATTGCGTCCAAGAGACCTTTTTTGTCGATGATGGGGTTGCGCGGGCGGTGTTCGAGTTGGTCAGCGCGCAGGCGGAGGTTGGCGTCCGATTTACGACGGTGGTAGCGTTTGCATGCGAGTCGATCGGGTTTAGCCCGTCCGCAGGAGGCGTGTGATGGCATCATCAAGCGCGGTCTCGATTCATCCGTCGGTAGATAACGGCATCAAGCCGGGCGCCGAAAGTTTTGCGGGCGGCACGCTGGTATGCAAATGCGCGCAGAGTCCGGTCAGAGTCATGGTCAAGTCGCAATCGGCATACAATCACGCGTGCGGTTGCACGAAGTGTTGGAAGCCCGCCGGTGCGCAGTTCTCGGTCGTGGCAGTCGTGCCGCGCGACAAGCTGTCAGTCACGGAACACGCCGAGAAGCTCGCGATCGTCGATCCCAGCGCCGCTATCCAACGCTACGCATGCAAGGGCTGCGGCGTTCACCTGTATGGCCGTATCGAGAACCGCGGCCATCCGTTTTACGGTTTCGATTTCATCCACACTGAACTCTCGCCGGAGCAAGGGTGGTCGCCACCGGGCTTCGCCGCGTTCGTGTCGTCGATCATTGAAGGCGGCGCCGACCCGGCCAATCAGGGCGCCGTCAGGAGCAGACTGAGGGAGCTTGGTCTCGAGCCATACGATTGCCTGTCGCCGCCGCTGATGGACGCGATCGCGACGCATATCGCCAAGGCTTCGGGCGTGTTAAAGGCCTGAGCGGCCGGCTGCGGAGGGGCGCGCGACCGGCTCGTCTGCGGGCGCGGCGGATTGGACGAGTGCGCTGGTTTGCGAGTCGGTTTGGGCACGGTCCCATCCGAGCTCGGCGGCAATCAGGCGGGCGATTTCGGGCACGGCGGCGGCAATCGTCCACGGATAGCGCCACGAAAGCGCGACACGGCGGACGGCGAAGTCGGCGACCGTCGACGCCATCTCATGGCGGACGGCGTGGATGACCTCGGCGCCGATAACGGGACATCCGGGGGCGATCGGCCGAATGAGATCTGGGGACTCGGCGGCGATTCGCATCACAAGGGCGGTCCGAGTTCCGTAGCGGCCGGTTATCGCGGTGCGGAGCGCAGGATCGAGCGCCGCCATCACGCTGTCGATTCCGTCCGCGCCATCGGTCGCCACCGGGTAATCGAGCGGACGGGCGCCCGGCAGCGGGGTCGTGAGCGTCGGGCATTTTCCGACGGGACGGCCGAGCGCAGGGGCGATTCGATCGACGATGCGCTGGGCGATTTCGCGATGGGTCGTGAGCTTGCCGCCGGCAACCGAAAGCAGGCCTGAGGCGGACTCGGCGATAATCTCTTCGCGCGAGACCGAGGAGGGCGCGCGGCCGCCGGCCGAATCGCTGAGCGCGCGGAGTCCGGCGAAGCTCGCGGCGACATCGGCGGGTCCGAGGCGCGGGCCGGCCAGGCTTTGGTTGAGGATCGCGAGCAGATAATCGATGTCGGCGGAATCGGCGGCGACGGTTTCGCGGTCGCCTTGGAAGTCAGTATCGGTGGTGCCGATCAGGACGCACTCGCCATGGGGCATCGCGAAGACGATCCGGCCGCTTGAGTCGCCGAGCACGAGTGCGGTGCGAAGCGCAAGGCGGCGATGCGTGACGACGAGATGGACGCCCTTGGTGAGGCGGATCGAGGGCCGGGCGGAAGGGGTATCGAGGCGGATTACGTCGTCGAGCCAGGGCCCGGCGGCGTTGACGAATCGGCGCGCGCGAAGATCGAAGGACGAATCGCCGAGGCGGTCGCGAACGGAGGCGGCGGCGACACGGCCGTCGATGCGCGAGAGCGACTCGACGCTTACGTAATTGGCGACGGCGGCGCCGTGCAACGCGGCGTCGATTACGTTTTCAATCGTGATGCGGGCGTCATCGGCCCATCCGTCGTAATAGGTTGCGCCGCCGCGAAGGCCATTTTGATCGAGCAGCGGCTCGGCCTCGAGCACGGCGGCATGGTTGAGCGCGCGATGGCGTTCGGCGCGCGGCGTGCGCGCCAGCAAATCGTAGAGCCAGAGGCCGGCGCGCGCGGAGAATCGGCCCAGGCCGCGTCCGCGAAAGAAGGGAAGCAGGAAGCGGATCGGCGCGACCAGATGGGGCGCGGTCAGCCGGAGCAGGCGCTCGCGTTCGGCAAGAGCGGTGCGGACCAGGCGCAACTGGCCCTGGGGGAGATAGCGCAGGCCGCCGTGGATGAGCTTGGAGGAGCGCGAGGAGGTGGCGCCGGCGAAGTCGCCGCGTTCGACGAGGGCGACACTGAGGCCGCGCATCGCAGCGTCGCGGGCGATCGCGGCGCCGTTGACGCCGCCGCCGATTACAGCGAGATCGAAATGATCGCGGCCGAGGCGTTGGAGCTGTTCGGCGCGGCTTAGGTTGGGATTCGTGTACATGGCTCAGGCCCGGCGCTGACGATCGGGCCGGGGCTCGTTAGCGGCGGCGCAGGATCACAGGATCAGTCGTCCGCGCCCTCGTCCATCGAGTAACGTTCCTCGGTCCAGGGATCGCCGTGGTTGTGGTAGCCGCGCACCTCCCAGAAGCCGCGGTGATCGCGGACCGAAAATTCGATCGCGCGGACCCACTTGGCGCTTTTCCATCCGTAGAGCTTCGGGACGACGAGCCGGAGCGGATAGCCGTGGTCAGGATGAAGGTCGGCGCCGTCGTGGCCCCATGCGAGCAGGACGTCGTCGCCGAGGAATTCCTCGACGGTCAGGTTGGTGGTGTAGCCGGCGTCGCAAAGGATGATCGCGTGGCGCGCCTCGGGCTTGAGGCGGACCAGGTTCGCGATGTCGCGGGTCTTGACGCCCTCCCACGCGTTGTCGAAGCGCGACCAGGTGGTGACGCAGTGGAAATCGGCGGTGAGGCGGCTCGTGGGGAGCGCGCGGAACTGCTGGTAGTTAAGGCGAATGGGCGCCCCGACCTCGCCATCGACGCGGAAATCCCAGGTTTGCGGATTGAAGCGCGGCGTCGGACCATAGCTGAGCACGGGAAAATCGGCGACGAGATGCTGGCCGGGTGGGAGGCGATGCCCGGCAAGGTCGGGCTTTAGCGGTCGCTGCATGGGGAGACAGGCTAACGGAGCGCGGCGCGGAACGTAAGCGGCATGCTTCAGCGAACATCAGATTTGTGATGGGACGGCCGCTTCGTCCGTCGCGACTTGCGTCGGGCGGTTGACGCGAGCGAGTTACTTCTCCTTCGTTTTGAGGGCGCGCGCGACACCGGGCATCACCTTCGGGAAGCCCTTACCTTCCAGTTTATCTTTCGTGTAGCTGCCCAGTCCGTGCACCATATAGTGCGAATGCGCATTGCGGATCGACTGGCTGAAACCCATCGCGTCCTGTGCGGAATTCGCCGCCCACTTCACCATCCTGAGTGTGAACGGATCGGTCTCGGCAATCTCTTGCGCGAACGCCATCGTTTCAGCTTCGAGGCGCTCGCGCGGGACGACGAGGTTGACGAACCCGAGGCGAGACGCCTCTTGGGCATCGATGAAGCGGCTGCGGAACATCGCCTCCTTGGCTTTGCGAATAGGAATATCCCACGGGATCGAAAAATACTGCATCAGGGCGGGCAGAAACTTCGCGTCGTCAGCGGCGACGATAAGATCCATCGCGGCGGCGAACATCCAGCCGCCAAAGATACACATTCCCTGCACTTGCGCGATAGTCGGTTTGTCGAGGTCGCGCCAGCGCAGCGTGGTGTCGAGAAACAGGTATCGCGAGAGCGCGTACTCGCCGCGCACGCCCTTGGGAAATGGACGCCGGCGCATATCCTCTCTTTCTTCCGGCGTGCCGATATCGTGTCCGGACGAGAACGTGTCTCCCGTCGCCGCCAAGATGATCACGCGGACATCGTCGTCGGCGTTGGCGGCGGCAAATGCATGATCCATTTCCTCGATCATCAGGCGGGATTGCGCATTTTTATAACGCGGACGGTTAGTGATTACTTTGGCGACGGCGCCCTGCTTCTCGTATAGTATTGTCTGGTATTCCGCCATAACTGTTCCGCCACTCACTTTCCTTTAAAATTCGGCTTGCGCTTTTCGATAAATGCGCGCGGACCTTCTTTGGCGTCCTCGGAGGAAAATACGCCGCGCGCGATCTCATTTTCGATTTCGAAGCCGTCCTCCAGCGGGCGGCCCGAGGTCCTTGCAACCCCTTGCTTGATCGCGCGCACGGCGAGCGGGCCGTTGGCCGCAATCTTCCTGGCCAACTCAATTGCTTTGGGCATCACTTGCGCCGCGGGTAGAACATAATTAATCAGTCCAAGCCGCCGGGCCTCATGCGCGTCGATCCGGTCGCCGGTCAACAGCAACTCCATCGCATTGCAATAGGGTATCTGGCGCGGCGTGCGGACGAGAGACCCGGCATAAGGGATCAGGCCCCATTTCACCTCCGCCAGGCCGAAACTTGCGTGCTCGGCGGCGATCCGAATGTCGGTCGCCAGCATCAACTCCATCCCGCCGGCGACGCAGTATCCATTGATCGCTGCGATAATCGGCTTGTGTATTTCAAACGGATGGAGCATCGCGATCGTGCGCAACCCGGGGTTCCCGAGCAGCGCATGATCCCACTCATCCTCAGGCGGCCGCTCCCTGGTCGTCAATGGAAGCAGCCGAGCGAGGTCGGCGCCGGCGGAAAAGGCCTTGTCGCCGGCGCCGGTAAGGATTACTACGCGGACTGAGTCGTCCGCGGCCACACGCTTCCAGGCTTGGGCCAACTGCACTATCAGCTCCGGGTTAATTGCGTTGTGAACCTCCGGCCGATTGAACGTCAAGTAAGCGACATCGTCACGAATTTCGAACAGCATCGCGGGCATTCAGGTAACCTCCAAAGAAAAATATATAGCGGGTTCTTCGCCTCGCGACCTCTCAAGGGCGGCGCGGAGAGCAGTCTTATCGACAGCTCTGCTCAGGTATGACGCGACCGGGGCAGGTTGACGGCGCGGATGATCGCGGCGGTCATCTCGGAGGTGGTCGCCTTGCCGCCGAGATCCGTCGTCATCACGCGGCCCGCGCGCAGCACCGCACCGACGGCTGAGCGGATGCGCTCCGCGGCGGGGGCGTGATCGAGGTAATCGAGGAGCATCGCGGCCGAGAGGATGGCGGCGACCGGGTTGGCGATTCCGCGGCCGGCGATATCGGGCGCGGTCCCGTGCACCATCTCGAAGATCGCGCCGCGTTCGCCATGATTCGCGCCTGGCACGACGCCCAATCCGCCGACCAGGCCGGCGCAAAGATCGGAGACGATGTCGCCGTAGAGGTTTTCGAGCAGCAGCACGTCGAACTTCGAGGGGTCGATCACCAGCCGCATGCAGGCGGCGTCGACGATTTGCTCCTGGTAGATGATATCGGGATAGTCGCGGGCGACGCGGCGCGCGCATTTGAGGAACAAGCCGTCGGAAAGCTTCATGATGTTGGCCTTGTGGATCGCGGTAATCGAGCGGCGCTTGTGCATCCGCGCGAACTCGAAGGCGAAGCGCGCGATCCGCGTCGAGGCGCGGGCGGTGATCACCTTGATGCTTTCGACGACGCCGGGGGCGACCTGATGCTCGATGCCGGCGTAGAGGTCCTCGGTGTTTTCGCGGACGACGACGAGATCGACGCCGCGAAAGGGCGTATGGACGCCGGCGAAGCTCTTGACCGGGCGGAGGTTGGCGTAGAGGTCGAAGGTCTTGCGCAGGTAGACGTTGATCGAGCGATAGCCCTCGCCCACGCGGGTTTCGAGCGGACCCTTGAGCGCGACGCGGTTGCGCTTGAGCGATTCGATTAGCTGATCGGGGACGGGCGTGCCGTAACGGCGCACCGCGGCTGCGCCCGCGAGCTGGCGATCCCATTCGAGATGGACGCCGGCGGCGTCGATAACCGAGACGGCGGCGGCGATGACTTCGGGGCCGATACCATCGCCGGGAATCAGCGTGACGCGCAAAGTTGCATCGACCTTTTTGCCTGCCTGCTTGCGGTTAACGGACTCGTTTGCTCGAACCTTCGCCATCTGTTCACCCGATACCTGATGTCAGCTATCCTAGCGTACCGAGACGGATTCAGAATCAAAGATTGCCGGCCGATGGGAGACGCGGATGGTTCTTGACTGGATTTACAATAATCCCACGTGGCTTTGGGGAAGCGTCATGGTGGCGGGATTCGTCGCGGCCTCGTGCCTTGGGCTCGCCATTTTCCAGCGGTTGGTGCATCTCGATGTACGCAAGGCTCATAACGACCTTGCGGGTTTCACAGTCGCGATCATCAGTGTGGTATACGCGGTGCTGCTGGCCTTTATCGCAATCGCAACCTGGGAAACATTCACCAATGCGAGTGAGATAGTAGACCGCGAAGCCGACTATGTCGGGAGTATCTACCGCGATACACAGGGATTGCCGAGTGCGATGGGACAGGATATCCGCAACGACCTCAACCAATACGTAAATGTGGTAATCAACGAGGAATGGCCGATACAGCGAGAGGGAAAGACACCGAACCAGGGATGGGTCCCGCTGCGCAAGCTGCACAGCGCGATCGTCACGATGCGTCCGCAGAACATGGGCGAAGCGGTGATCGAGGCGGAACTGCTCAGGACGCTGAATGCACTATACCGGGCGCGGAGCAGCCGGCTCTCGGCGGTCGAGGGACATATACCGCCAGTGATCTGGTGGATAATCTTCCTGGGCGGCGCGATCACGACTGGCTATACGTATCTGTTCGGCTTCGAGAACCTCACGATGCATCTGGTAATGACGGCGGCGGTAGCGGCGATGCTGGGACTGGTGGTGATGTTGATAATCGCGCTGGACTGGCCGTTTCGCGGCGAAGTAAGCGTTACCCCCGAGGCGTTTATCGAAACTCAACAATCGTGGGCGGACTTGTCCTTCGATACGGGTCAGAATCCGGCGCCGGCTCAATCGCCCGGGCCGCCGGCGGGCCAATAGGCATCGGTTGACCGCCGATCAGGCGCGAGCGCGCTTCGAGTAGTTCACCAGGCCGATGAACAGGTCGGCTACGTTGGTGCCGGTCGGGCCGGTCGCGAGCAGATCGCCAAGTCCGGCGAAGAGTGCGTTGGAATCGTTGCCGCGTAGCGCCAAAGCCGGGTCGAGGCGGGCCTCTCGAGCGCGCGCGACGGTTTTTGGCGAAGCGAAGGCCCCGGCAGCATCAGTGGGGCCGTCGACGCCGTCGGTGCCGGCGAAGAGCGCCATGATGTCGCGATCGGGGGCGAGGCGATCGAGCTCGAGCGCCATCGCGAGCGCGGCCTGCTGCGCGCGTCCGCCGCGTCCGGGGCCGCGAACGGTGACGACCGGCTCGCCCCCGGCGATGACGCATACGCGAGGGCGATCGATCGACGCAAGGCGCGCCGCCAGCGCCGCGCCAACGTCGTCGGCCTCGCCGCGAAGCTCACCGGCGCGCTCGATCTCATAGCCGGATGCGATAGCCGCCTCCGCAGCCGCGGCAACCGCGGTTTCGTTGTCACCGATAATCACGTTGGTGACGCGATCGAGAATCGGGTCGCCGCGCTTGAGAGTTTCCGGCGCGTCTCCCGAGACGCCACGGTCGAGATGCCCGCGAATCGACTCGGGCGCGCGGCCCCATAGTCCGCGGCGCTTCAACACTCCGATCGCATCGCTGAAAGTGGCAGAATCGGCGGCGGTCGGTCCGGAGCCGATCGCCGCGAGGTCGTTGCCGGGCACATCGGAAAGGATGAGCGCGAGGGTCCGCGCGGCGCCGACCGCGCGAAGCAATCCGCCGCCTTTGATGGTCGAGAGATGGCGGCGGACGACATTGAGGTCGCGGATCGAGGCGCCGGATTTGAGCAGCGCGGAGGTGATGAGAACTTTGTCGTCGAGGGTGATCGGCGCGGCGGGCGCCGCCAGCATCGCGGAGGCGCCGCCGCTGAGCGCGAGGATGAAGAGATCGTCCGGAGCGGCGCGCCGGGCGAGGTACAGGCCGGCGCGCGCGGCGGCCAGGGACGCGGCGTCAGG
>VFSW01001973.1_pt1 | contig 31072 bp, 27 predicted proteins | sample 5358111 | NCBI WGS metagenome assembly VFSW01 (sample SAMN11554181, study PRJNA540505) | mine drainage metagenome | isolation source: sediment from site ElyBrook_90M | place: USA: Ely Copper Mine, Vershire, VT | collected 2017 | reverse complement strand
GGCACTGGAAGATCCACTGGATGCTCAACTTCGCCCAGCTCTCCGCGACGCTCAATCTCCGAGCGGTCATGGAGAAAACCCACGGCAAGATCAACGAGCAGCTCCTGGGACGACTCCAGAACTCGGCCAGGGACCGCAACTGGGATTCGATCGAGGCGCTCTGGAAGATGAAGGAAGAGGCCAAGGCCGACAAGGTCTTGAGCGCCGCCTTCGACCACGAGACGGCTCAGGAGATCATCGCCGCGCTCAAGACGACTCCGCGGGGCAAGCAGTTCATCGATGAGCGCGTCGTGCCCTACCAGAAGGAATACGGCTGGCATGCGGTCTGGAGCCACGAGTTCCGGTTCCCCACCGTGCGTGAGCACATGGCGCCGGTGATCGAGCTCGTCCGCGGCTACATCCAGACGAACTACGACTACCCCAAGACCATCAAGGTTCTGGCCGACGACATCGCCGCCGCCGCCAAGGAGATCCTCGAAGGACTCCAGGGTGACGCGCTCGAGGAGATGCGGAAGGCCAACGACATCAACCTGAAGATGGCCCCGCTTACCCCGGACCATCACTTCTACATCGACCAGGGCGCCAACGCTCACGTTCGGATGGCCCTGATCCTGTGCGGCCAGAAGCTCGTGGAGATGGGCGCCCTCGACTCTGCCGAGGACGTCGTCTACTTCAAGTACAACGAGTTCCGGGTCTTCATAGGCGACCCGAAGGCCATGGACGGCAGGGCCCTCGTGGCCAAGCGCAAGGCCGAGCAGGAGAAGGCGTACACCGTCCGCCCCAAGGAGTGGATCGGCACCTGCACGCCCAGCCAGCTCGCCTTCCCGTACCTGAACCTGTGGGGCTTCCCCGACAAGTTCCACCGCAAGGCATCGACGGTCAAGGGCCAGATCAATGGCCTCGCCGCCTCGCCGGGCGTGGTGGAGGGCACCGCCAAGGTCGTCCTCACCGAGGACCAGTTCGACCAGGTCAAGTCCGGCGACATACTCGTCTGCATCATGACCAACCCGGCCTGGGTGGTCCTGTTCACCAAGATCGTCGGCCTCGTGACGGATGCCGGTGGCACGGTTTCGCATCCGGCCGTCCTGTCGCGCGAGTTCAGCATCCCGTGCGTCGTCGGTTCTTCCGTGGCCACGCAGCAGATCAAGAACGGGGACCGGATCCGCGTCAACGGAACCACCGGCCTCGTCGAGATCCTGGAGTCCGCTGCGAGCCTCGGCGACCGGGCCAGCGACGCTCCGCGGCTCTAACAACTCGCGTAGAGACTTCTAGACTTAGGACCATGAACGACGCCCCGATCTCGCGCAGTGTCCTGAGCGACCAGATCAAGGACCACCTCATCGAGGCGATCCTGACCGGTCACTACCCGCCCGGCTCTCGCATCGTCGAGACCCGAGTGGCGAAGGAGCTTGGCACCAGCCAGGCACCCGTTCGCGAGGCACTGCGCGACCTCGAGGCGCTCGGAGTCCTTGAGATCACCGCGTTCCGCGGGGCCCGCGTCCGTCATCCATCCAAGGCAGAGCTACTGGAGGCGTACGAGATCCGAGCCGAGCTCGAATCTCTCGGCGCTCGCCTGGCAATGCCTCGGATCTCGGACGCGGACCTCGAGGAGCTCCAGAGCTACCTCGACGAAATGCAGACGGCCGCCGATGCCGGCAAGACCCACATCGAGGCCGCTGCCGACGTACGTTTTCACTCGCGTGTTATCCAGCTTGCGGGCAACAAGACGCTGGAGCGAGTCTGGCGGTATCTGGAGCCGGGGTCGCGCACCTACATCACTCTCGTGGTGCCGGGCGTGAACGCTCGTCAGATCGCCGACCTGCATGTCCCGATCCTCGAGGCCCTCCGTGGCCGAGATTCGGATCAGGCCGTAACGGCCTACCACCAGCATTTCCAGACCGCCAGCGAGATGTTCAACGGCCGGTGGGTGGACGAGCCTGAGCCTGCGGATTCGGTCACTGAGGCGAGCGCCCCAACCGCGATCGGTCGACGACGAGCCACCCGCCAGGCGGCAATCGCTACCACCACCGACGGGAATCGGTCGACTCCGGCCACGACGTCACGACCGTAGGCAGCCCCGGGTGCCCGGAAGATAGCGACACAACCGACGATACCGACACAATCGGAAGAAGGCGCGTCCGAATTCCGCGTGAGTGGCACGCTCCAGCGCGTGCAGACGCGATCGGCCCACCCAGCGCCCACCTCGCCAGCGCGCGATGGCGACATTTGCCGTCGGCAGAAGGAGATCATGAACGAGCAACTGCAACTGTCGGAGGAGATGTCCGCCGAGACCGCGCGACTGCGTGTCGACGTGTACGGCACTGAGCCGCGGGCACACGTGCTCGAGGACCTCAACTTCCTCAACTACAGGCTGGCCGATGTGCGCATCTCGCCACGGGTTACCGTGCCGGAGCCGGACATCGTCTGGCACGAGGGCGGAGAGAAGTCCATCTCCTACGACGGCCGAACGATGACGTTCCGCGGTCCCTGGCCGGCCGGACCGATCCAGAAGGTCGTCGTGGCGATGCTCGCGCTCCGCATGGAAGAGGTGGGGCTCCATCCGTTCCACGCCTCGGCGGTCAGATACCGCGGCAAGACCGTGATGTTTCTCGGCGGCGAGTCGAACCATGGCAAGAGCATGGGCCAGCTCGAGGCCTGCCGCCGCGGCGCCAGGCTCGTTTCGACGGAGACGACCGTGGTGGACGATGATGGCCGCGCGGTCAAGGGATCCAAGGAGCCGTTCATCAAGAAGCGCACCGAGGGTACCGAGCGGGCGGACAAGGCCGCGCCGGAAGCAGGCGTCGCCAAGTTCTTCGGCGACATGCCCACCTGGGAGCTTTACACCGAGCCGAGCAACGTCGACGTCGTGGTCGTGCCTTCCATCGACGGCAACTACTCGCCGAGCCTGGCGGAGATGATCCCATTCGAGCGTCAGTTCCAGACGCTCCATTCGCTCCAGAACTACTTCCTGCTCAACGAGCTCCTGGCGGCGGATTGGCCGATGCCGATAGTCGACACAGAGCATCTGCGACTGGCCCGCGCCAAGTGGGTCACGAAGTTTTCCAATCGACCCTACTACTTCGTTCGGGCGGCCAACCCCCAGGTGCTGCTCGACGAAGTGGACAAGGTTCTCTGAGCGCGGGCAACAGGACGATGCAGACGTTCGCCTACCTGCGACCGTCGACCCTGGCGGAGGCGGTCGCTCTCCTGGAGGCGCATGCCCCCGATGCCCGCCTCCTCGCCGGCGGCACCGACCTGATCATCGGCCTGCGGGACGGGTCCGAGCGACCCCGGGTCGTGATCGACCTCAAACGGGTGCCGGAGCTCTGCTGCGGGATACGAGACGACGGCGGGACGGTAACCATCGGTGCGACCACGATCATGGCGGACCTGGCAACGAGCGCGCTCGTCCGGCGCCACTTCCCCGCCCTGGCCGAAGCGGCGGCGGCGGTTGGATCGGCGCAGATCCGAAACAGGGCCACGCTTGCCGGAAACATCTGCAACGCCTCTCCCGCCGCGGATACCGCTCCCCCGCTCCTCGTCTACGGTGCCGTCGTTCTGGCGGCCGGCCAGCACGGAGCGCGCCGGATACCTATCTCGGAGTTCTTCGTGAATCCCGGCGTGAATGCGCTCGCCCGGGATGAGCTGGTCGTGGCGATCGAACTGCCGGTCCCGGCCGTTCGGGTGGGCGCCGCCCACGTGCGCCGGACTCGCCGGCGCGGCCACGACCTGGCTTCGGTGACGCTGTGTGCGGGCGTGGACGAAACCGGCGTGACGCGCCTGGCATACGGCAGCGTCGGTCCCCGGCCGGTCCTCAAGATCGACGAGAGCGGCGTGCTTGCCGATCCCGCGGCTTCCGGAGCCGCAAGGGCAGCGGTGTTCGACAAGCTGTTCGCCGAGGCAAGCCCGTCGCCACGATCGATGCGAGCCGGACCTGCATACCGCCTGGCGATGCTTCGGGTGCTCGGCTCGCGAGCCGTACAGACGGCGATCGAGCGGCTGGGAGAGGAACGGACGAATGGCTGACACGCTTCCGGTCGAGATGATCGTCAACGGCCGCCGTCGAGCCATCGAAGTGCCGGTCAACGTGACTCTCCTGGACCTGCTGCGGGACGAGCTGGGTCTGACCGGCACCAAAGAGTGCTGCGACGTCGGCGAGTGCGGGGCCTGCACGGTCCTCGTCGACGGTCGGGCGGTGGACAGCTGTCTGATGCTTGCGGTCGAGGCCGATGGCGCGGAGATAACCACAGTCGAGGGGCTGGCCGCCGATGGGCAGCTCAGCCCTCTCCAGCAGGCCTTCCTGGACAAGGGCGCCTCTCAGTGCGGTTTCTGCACGCCGGGTCAGCTCATGGCGGCCCACGCCCTGCTGCAGGAGAACCCCGATCCGAGCCTGCCGCAGATCCAGGAGGGCCTCTCCGGCAACCTGTGCCGGTGCGGCTGCTACTTCCAGATCGCGGACGCCGTGCTGGCGGTGGCCCAGAGCGGGCAAGAAGGGGGTCGCAAATGAACGCGGCCAGGATCGGCGACTCACCGAATCGGGTCGGTGGCCGAGAGCGCGTCACCGGCCAGCAGATGTATGTGGCGGATATCCGCCTGCCGGGCACCCTGCAGGCCAAGCTGGTCACCCTCGACTGCGCCCGTGCTCGCATCATCTCGATCGACAAGACGGCGGCCGAGAATCTACCGGGCGTGAGCCTGGTCATGACCGCGGCCGACCTGCCGCAGCCCGTGCCGCGCTTCGGTCCCCAGTTCGAGGATAGACCCGTGCTCGCCGTGGGCGAGACGAAGTACCACGGTGACCCCGTCGCGATCGTCGCGGCGGAAACCGCCGAGATCGCCGCGGAAGCCGCCCGCCTGGTGCGAGTGGAGTACGAAGAGCTCTCGGCCGTCTACACCCTGGCCGCGGCGCTTGCCCCCGACGCACCCCTGGTCCAGGACCCGTCGCTCAGACCCAAAGACCCGCTCGCGGGCACCAACGTGCTGCGGGAGCATCGAGTCGGCTGGGGCGACGTGGATTCGGAGGCGGCCGACGTCGTCATCGACAACCGCTACAGCTTCCCGATTGTGACCCACTTCGCCATCGAACCCCATTCGTTCATGGCGGCACCGGAGGGGGACGGAGTCGCGGTCTGGAGCTCCATCCAGCATCCGTACTGGCTGCAGAAGATCCTGGCCAAGATCCTCCGACTGCCTCTCGCGCGAGTCCGCGTCGTTGCCCCCGATCCGGGCGGCGGCTTCGGTGGCAAACAGCACACCAAGTACGAGCCGATCGTTGCTTTCGCCGCACTCCGCGCGGACCGGCCCGTGCGGCTGATCCTCAGCCTCGAGGAGAGCTTCCAGGCCGCCCGGCGGGCGGCCTGCGAGGTGCACGTTCGGACGGGAGTTCGCGCGGACGGCAAGATCGCCTTCCAGGACATCGAGGCGGACTACCTCATCGGGGCCTATGCGGACATCGCCGACCGGGTCGTGAGCAAAGGCAGCTATCCAGGGGCCGGCCCCTACAACGTGCCCGCCGTCCGCATCGTTGCACGCAGTGTCCTCTCGCACACGCTGCCCTCGACCGCTTTCCGCGGCTTCGGCAACCCTCAGGTCAACTGGGCGGTGGAATCCAATCTCGACGAGGCCGCGAGAGCGGTCGGACTGGATCGCCTCGAGCTCAGACTCCGGAACCTCGCTCGCAAGGGCGACGCCTTCATTCCGTTCGACACCGCGTGCGACGGTGATTGGCAGCAAACGGTCCGCCGCGCCGCCGAGATGATCGGCTGGGGCCAGCCCCTGCCCGCCGGCCACGGCCGGGGGCTGGCAGTGGGCATCAAATCGGGTCCCACGACGGGCCATTCCTACTCGACCGTCCGGCTGCTGGCCGACGGCAGCGTCCTCGTCTACGCAGGCACATCCGATATGGGCCAGGGCGCGCGGACGATCTTCGCCCAGATTGCCGCCCAGGAACTGGGCGCCCCACTCGACTGGGTGACCGTGGTCATGGGCGACACGGCCCTCGTCCCGTACGATCAGCAGACCTCCGCGAGCCGCTCCACCGTGCTCATGGGCAACGCCATCCTGCGAGCCTGCCGATCCATCCAGGAGCAGCTCCGCCGCATGGCATCCGAGCTCCACAGCGTGCCCGAGGACCAGATCGTCGTCGAGAACGGGATCGTCCGGCTACCGGATCAGGAGCTGACCGTTATCCAGGTTCTGAAGGCCGGCCTAGGCCGGATGGGAGGCGAGCTCATCGGCAACGGCGAGAGCCGCAAGGATGCCGAGCCCGATCACCCCCTGCAGGGCAGCGCCGCGTTCTTCGAGTTCAACTGCACGGCGGTCGAAGCCACGGTGGACGAGGGAACCGGCGACATAACGATCGTTCGCCACGTCGCTGTGTCGGACGTTGGAAAGGCTCTGAACCCGCTCCAGGTCCGCATGCAGGACGAGGGTGCGGCCATCCAGGGCCTCGGCCACACCCTGATGGAGCACTACATCTTCGACGACAAAGGCCGGGTCCGAAACCTCGGAGCCATCGACTACCGGATCCCAACCAGCATGGACCTGCCGCTCGAGATGGAGAGCGATCTCGTCGAGAACGGGGACGGTCCCGGTCCGTACGGCTCGAAAGGCATGAGTGAAGGCGCTCTGCTGTGCGTGGCACCGGCGGTCGCGGCGGCTGTTCGAGAGGCCAGCGGCGCGGTCATCCGCGACCTGCCGCTTACCCCCGAGCGAGTCTGGCGAGCGCTTCAGGAACGCGACGGAAAGGAAGTCTAGGGGAGGGCATGCGATGACTGCAGCCACGGAACTCGGGCCCGTCGGGCACTTGCCCGCCGAGCAACTCGTCAAGGCTGCCCGGCTGGTCCGCGAAGGCAGGAGCTATTCGCTTGCGGCCACGCGCTATCCGGGCATGCCCCTCTTTCCGGGTCATCCGCCGTTCCAGGTCCTCAACTACAGAACGCCGCGGGGCATACGCGTCACCGGCGCGAAGCCCTGGGGTCCGATCAACGACGCGGGACTGGGCTACATGGCCGAGTACATCATGGCCACCTCGCACTCCGGTGCCCACATCGACGCGCTCGCTCACATGACCGTCGGCGACGACATGCACTGGTACGGCGGCGGGCGTCCGGACGAGCATCTTTCCGACTTTGGGCCACTCCACGGCGATGCCTCGAAGCTGCCGCCGTTCTTCACCCGAGGCGTCCTCCTGGACGTGGCCGCCCATCGCGGCGTCCAGTACCTGCCGGCCGGCTCGCCGGTCGGCGCCGACGAGCTGCAAGCCATCTGCGCGGCAGAGGGGGTGACGCTCGAGCCGTGGGATGTCGTGCTGATCCGGACCGGCTACATGAGCCTCTGGCCGGATGCCGAGAAGATGGCTGCCAACAAGACGGCCGGGCCCGACATCTCGGCCGCGGAATGGTTGTTGGATCGCGGCGTGGTCGCCAGCGGCACCGACACGGAGACCTACGAGGTCCAGCCGGCTCCCGATCCGGGGCCGACCGGCAACCCGCAGCCAGTTCACACGCTCCTGCTCATCGAGAACGGCATCTATCTGATGGAGAGCCTGGACCTCGAAGAGCTGGCTCGGGACCGGGTCTACGAGTTCCTGTTCGTGGCTCTCCCACTCAAGATCCGGGGCGCCACAGGGTCGATGGTCGACCCCCTAGCAGTCATCTGAGGAGAAGATTCCGTGACCGACGTGTCCCCGACCATGCAAGCCCTGGTCGTCCTCGAACCCGGCCGTGTCCAGATCCAGGAGGTTCCGACTCCGGTCCCGGGCCCCAACGAAGTGCTCGCGCGAGTTCGAGCCGTGTCGATCTGCGGCACCGACGTCCATCTGGTGCGGGGCGACTACCCGGGCTTCTGGCCCACCAGCTTCCCGTTCATCCCCGGCCACGAGTGGGCCGGTGAGATCGTCGCCCTGGGCCCCGGGTCCGACCTGTACGGCTGGAAGATCGGCGATCGCGTCGCCGGCACGTCCCACGATGCCTGCGGCTTCTGCCAGAAATGCGTCGAAGGCCACTACAACCTGTGCGAGAACTACGGCAAGCCCGGTCTGCACAAGCAGTACGGTCACAACTACCAGGGCGCCGACGCCACGTATGTCGTCCAGGGCGTCAAGACCGTGTTCAAGCTCCCCGACGGGATCAGCTTCGAGCTCGGAGCGATCATCGACCCGGCCTCGATCGCCCTCCACGTGGCCAATCGTGGCGGAGTGGCCCCGGGCGACGTCGTCGCGATCACGGGCGGCGGCGCGATCGGATTGCTGTCCGGCGACGCGGCACTCATCCGCGGGGCGTCGCGAGTGATAGTGATCGAGCCCACCGAGGCGCGCCGAGCCAAGGCCGCGGCTCTCGGTTTCGAGACAGTTGATCCGGCGGCGTCCGACCCGGTCAAGACGGTTCGTGATCTTACGGGCGGTCTCGGAGCGGACGTTGTCCTCGAGGCGGCCGGCGTGCCTGCCACAGTCCAATGGGCTCTTGGCATGCTCCGGCGCGGCGGTCGATGTGCTGCAGTCGGGATCCCGACACTTGGCGTCGAGATCGCTATGCAGAGGCTCGTCCTTGACGAGCTGGAGCTGGTTGGCTGCCGGGCTTCGGCGGGTGAGATGCGCCGCGTGATGCCGCTGGTCGAGCAGGGCCGTATGAGGGCCTCGGAGATGGTCACCCACCGCCTGGTGCTCACCCAGTACGAAGAAGCCCTGGCGACCTACCGGGACCCGAAGGCCGGTGCGATCAAGATCATCATCCTGCCCTGAGCAAACCCCCGGTAGCCGCCGGTTCCCCTCGGCCGGCGGCGACCAAAACGCTCATTTGAGCGCTTGCCGCTCAAATGGTAGGCTGGTACGATCTGCCCAGGGCCGCCAGCCCCGCCGCACCGACGGTTTCGGCCGACAGCTACCCAGGAGCAGAAGAGCCCGTTGGCCGACTCGGACACCACCCATCCACGGCTCGGCAGCGCCGTCACCGTGATGGCCGCCCGCCGCTACTTCCTGGAGGGGGCCAGCAAGAGCGAGATCGCGGCCGAGCTCGGGATGTCCCGCTTCAGGGTTGCGCGGCTGCTCGAGGCGGCTCGTCGCGACGGCATCGTCAGGATCGAGATCCGGATCCCTCCCGAATACGACGTGGAGCTGGCGAGCCTGCTCGCCGCACGCTACGGCTTGCGCGATGCCGTCGTGCTCCGCCACGTCGAGGGTTCGGACGAGTTGCGACGCGGCCAGCTTGGCCGGGCCTGCGCCGAGCTGATGACAGCGGCCCTGGACAGTACCGACGTCCTGGGGATTTCTTGGGGTCGGACGCTGCATTCCATGGTCGACCATCTGACTTCCCTGCCCGGCTGCTCGGTCGTCCAGATTGTCGGGAACGTCCCAACCCTGGAGCTGAACGTCAATTCGATGGAGCTGGTCAGGCGGGTGGCGGAGTGCGCCGGCGGTCCGGTGTATCCGCTGCACCTGCCGATTCTCGTGGACTCGCCAGCCATGGCCGATGCGCTGCGGCGCGACCCCCATGTCGACCGGACCGTGGCCATGTTCGATCGGCTGACCATGGCCGTCGTTGGCATTGGGGCCTGGACGACCAGTGGCTCGACTCTCCGAGCGGCCCTTCCCGACGATCTCGCGGCCGAGCTGGACGCGGCCGGGGCGGTGGCCGACGTCTGTTCGACGATTCTCTCCTCCGACGGCCGAGAGCTCCGGGTGGTCGGCCTGCCCGGCCGCTTCATCGCCATCAGCTCCGAGCAGCTGCGGGCAGTTCCCGAAGTCGTGGCCATCGCCGGCGGCGAGGCCAAAGCCCAGGCCATCCACGCGGTCCTCCGCAGCGGCCTGGTTCATCGTCTCATCACCGACGAGCAAGCCGCCAGGGCTCTTCTCGCCGCCTGAACGCATACGTCCAAAGGCAATCGAATCCACCTAGAGGTGAGGAGAATGGCCACGGAGCTCGTCCACTTGAGCGACAGTCGACCCGACTTCACTCCCTTCGCCGAGGAGCTCGGATCGATTCGAGGCTTCGTGTTCGATGGCGATCTGACCTCGGAGCTCGCGGTGGGCAACCTCACGAGAACCCAGGCCCTGGACCTGCTGGACGACATGCTCGCCGTCCGCGAGCTCGAAGAGATGATCGTCAGACTTCGCTCCGGCGGATACGACGCGCTCCCGGCCTACGACTACCGTGGACCGACCCACGTCTCGATCGGCCAGGAGGCGACGTCCGTCGGCGCCTGCGCTGCGCTACGTTCGGACGACCATGTCACGAGCTCCCATCGCGGCCACGGGGACGCGGTGGCCAAGGGCTTCGCCGCGATCCGAGCGATGTCCGACGAAGGCCTCCGGGCCCGCGTTCCCTGGTCTACCGCCAAAGCGCACGATGCGCTCCTCGACGATGCGCTCGAGGAGCACGTCTACCGAGTCGTCGCCGAGCTCTTTGGCAAGGAGGAGGGCTACTGCCGCGGGCGCGGTGGCGGAATGCACATCGGCGATTTCTCGACCGGGCACCTGGGCGCCAACGCGATAGTCGGTGGCAGCGTCCCGATCGCCACGGGTGCCGCGATGGCCCTCCGATACGGCGGCTCAGATCGAGTCGTGTGCTGCTTTGCCGGCGATGGTGCCTATGCCAACGGCGTCGTCCTGGAGTCGCTCAACTGGGCATCTCAGGCCCAGTGGACGAACGGCCTCGCAGGTGATCGGGCCGCGGGCCTGCCCGTGATCTACCTGATCGTCAACAACCACTACGGAATGACCCATCGAACCGACGATGAGGTCATGGGCGTCGCGCATCTAGCCCGGCGGGCCGCGGGGTTCGCCACGAACAACATGCACGCCGAGGTCGTCAACGGGATGGACGTCCTGGCCGTACGGGACGCCATCGGCCGCGCCGCGGCGCTCTGCCGCGAAGGCCGCGGTCCTGTTCTTGTCGAGGCGAGCACGTACCGCTACTACGGGCACTCGCTCTCGGATCCGAGGAACGAGTATCGGACGCGTGATGAAGAAGCGGCCTGGCGCGCCGTGGATCCGATCGAGAGGCTCAAGGGCCAGCTGATCGAAGCCGGCATCGCCGACCGGGACACCATCGCCGGCGTGGAGTCGCGGGCTCGCGAGCGGAATGCGCGTGCGGCCGTCCGAGCCTCACACGCCACTGACCCGAAGCCGGCCGACCTCCTCGAGCATCTCTACACCGACACCTCCGCCGACGTCGTCCCGGACGCCGACAGCGTCGTCGCCACCGTGGCCGAGCCGCCCGTCGCCAGGCGCGTCGATGGAGCGATCTCCTACAAGGATGCCCTCCGCGAGGCCCTGGTCGAGGAGATGTTGCGGGACCGCCGCGTGATCGTCTACGGCGAGGATGTGGCGGAATATGGCGGCGCGTTCAAGCTGACCAAGGGCCTGGTTGAGGCGTTCGGGCGCGAGCGGGTTTTCAACACGCCGATCTCGGAGGCTTGCATATGCGGCACCGCGGTCGGCGCGTCGATGGCTGGTCTCCGCCCGGTAGTCGAACTCATGTACATGGACTTCGCCCTGATGGCTTCCGACCAGATCGCGAACCAGGCGGGCAAGTGGCACTACATGAGTGGGGCCCAGACCGAGGTTCCGCTGGTCATCAGAGCCTCCGTTGGAGCGGGTAAGGGCTACGGCGGCCAGCATTCGCAGTCGCTGGAGAGCGTTTTCACCCACATACCCGGACTCTACGTCGTGTACCCGGCAACCCCCGCGGACGCCAAAGGGCTCCTCAAAGCCGCGATCCGGACTAACAACCCGGTCCTCTTCGTCGAGAGCCAGGGCCTCTACGGCACCAAGGGCATCGTTCCCGAAGGCGACCACGTCGAAGCGCTGGGGGTGGCCAGGGTGGTCCGAGACGGCACCGACGCGACGATCGTAGCCTGGGGCCCGGCGGTGCTCGACGCGCTTGCCGCTGCCGCCCGGCTCAAGTCCGAGCGCCGCGTCGAGACCGAGGTCATCGACCTTCGCAGCCTCGTTCCGCTCGACATGGAAACCGTCCTGGCCTCCGTTCGCAAGACCGGTCGATGCGTCGTCGCGAGCCAGGCGGTCCTGATCGGCAGTTTCGTCAACGAGATCGTTGCCCGCATCCAGTCCGAAGCTTTCGACTACCTCGACGCACCGATTGGCCGGATCGGTGCCGCCAACGGCATCTCGCCGCAGGCCGAGGCGCTTGAGAAGGCTTTCCTGCCCAACGCCGGCGACATATTTGCGGCAGTGACGGCAATCCTCTAGCCGCCCGCCGCCGCCCCACTCCCGAGGGACACGATGGCACATCCGATCCTGATGCCAAAGCCCGGCCAGATGACCGAAGAGTGCACCCTGGTCGCGTGGCTCAAACGCGAGGGCGATCCGGTCAGGAAAGGCGACGTCCTCTTCGAGATCGAGACCGACAAGACGAACATGGACGTCGAATCGTTCGACGACGGCGTGCTCCTGAAGCGCTACGTCGGCGAAGGCGAGACCGTACCGGTCAATTCGCTGTGCGCATACGTCGGCGAGGACGGGGAAGTCGTACCTGACGTTCCCGTGCCCGCACGCCTCGCGGCCGCGATGGCGTCCGCTCCCACCGAGTCGGCGACCACATTTCCTCCACTTCTCGGACCGTCCCACGCGAGTGACCGCCTCCGCATCAGCCCCAGAGCCAGCCGGCTCGCCGCCGCGTCCGGGATAGATCCGCGGACGATGCAGGGAACCGGGCCCGAAGGGCGGATTACGGAGCGAGACGTCAGAAACGCGCTCGAGGCGGCCACGAGGATGGCGCCGGTTCCTGCGCCTGCGATCTCGCGTGTCGATTTGCCGGCGGACCAGGCGCCCGGGAACGGCGCCGAAGGCGAAGAAGACGCGCCGAGGCCCATGACTCGGATGCGTCGAGTCATAGCCGACAGACTCACCTTGAGTGCCACCACGGTGCCCCAGTTCACGGTCACCGTGGCCGTGGACATGACCCGATCGCTCGCCCTCCGGGCGGAGCTCAAGAGCGCCGGTTCGCCGGTGACGGTGACGGACTTCGTGATCGCCGCGACGGCCCAGAGCCTGGTCGAGTTGCCGATGGTCAATTCGCGCACGGACGGCGAAACGGTCTGGCAGCGTCGACGGGTTCACATGGGCCTGGCCGTGTCTCTGCCCGAGGGGCTGGTTGTGCCCGTGATCCGCGACGCCAACCACCTGTCCCTGACCGGCATCCACGTTCGGGCGGCGGAACTGGTCGAGGCGGCTCGCAACGGCCGGCTCGGGCCTGACGACATCACCGGCAGCACGTTCACGATCTCGAATCTTGGAATGTTCGGCGTCGATGAGTTCTGCGCGATCATCAATCCCGGCGAGTCGGCGATACTTGCGGTCTCCAGTGTCGTGCCGACGCCGGTCGCGGTCTCGGACGGCATCGGGATCCGGCAGATCATGAAGCTGACCCTGACGGCCGACCATCGGATCGTCGACGGCGAGCTGGCGGCGCGGTTCCTCAACGCGGTGCGTCGCCGGCTCGAAGACGCCGCGGCCTTTCGCGGCGAGATGCTGAACACTTGAACAAAGCCAACGGAGAAACGATGAACCCCACCCGACAGCTCAACCGGATCGGCCAGAGCCTCTGGCTCGACAACGTCACGCGCGATCTCCTGACGAGCGGGACGCTCGAGCGCTACATCAACGAGCTGAGCGTGACCGGGCTGACGTCGAATCCGTCCATCTACAACAAGGCCATCGGCGGTTCTTCCGCCTACGACGAGCCGATCGAGCGGCTCCGCGCAGCCGGCGCGGACGGCCAGACCACCTTCTTCGAGCTCGCGCTCGAGGATCTCTGCCAGGCGGCGGACATGTTCCTGCCGATCTACCGGCGGACCGGCGGCGTCGACGGCTTCGTCTCCCTGGAAGTCTCCCCGCTCCTGGCCCATGACGCCGAGCACACCCTGAGCGAAGCGCGCCGGTTGCATGCCATGGCCGGCCGGCCGAATCTGTTCATCAAGATCCCCGGTACCGCCGAAGGCCTCTGGGCCATCGAGGAGGCGGTTTTCTCCGGCGTCCCGGTCAACGTCACGCTGCTCTTCTCGGCCGACCAGTACCTTGCCGCCGCCGAGGCCTATACCAGGGCAATCGAGCGGCGCGTGGAAGCCGGACTCGACCCGAACATTGCCTCGGTCGCCTCCGTTTTCGTCAGCCGCTGGGACGCGGGCTTGCCGGCCGGCCTGCCGGCCGATCTGCGCCTGGGACTCGGCCTGGCAACGGCTCGCCAGACCTTCGCCGCGTACCGGGAGCTGCTCGACGGTGACCGCTGGCAGCGCCTCCTCAATGAGGGCGGGCGGCCACAGCGACTCCTCTGGGCCAGCACCGGCACCAAGGACCCGAGCGCCTCGGACGTGTACTACATCGAGGCGCTGGCCGCGCCGTTCACAGTGAACACGATGCCCGAGGAGACGCTGCTCGCCTTCGCGGATCACGGCAATGTCCCCGGGACTCTCGCGCCCGGCGCCGACCCGCAGAACGACGCCGTTCTGGCGCGCTACAAGACCGCCGGCGTGGACCTCGACGAGTACGCCGGTCGGCTCCAGGTCCAGGGCGTCGACGCCTTCATCAAGGCGTGGCAGTCGCTGCTGGGTCTGATCGAACAGAAGGCGGCGGTCGCGACGCCTCGCCAGTAGGTCGGGCCGGGATCGCGAGGCATCCACCCTCGCTACTCGAGGAACGTCTGCCGCAACGCCGCGACGCCTGCGTCCCCCAGACGGAGGCCGTTCGCGAAATAGCTCTCGATCGACCCGTAGATCCTCTTGACCTCGTCGAGCGCGACCTCGAGGTAGTCCGGGCGGACCCAGAAGAACTGGCTCAGGAGGTTTGGCTCGCCGCCCCGCGCTTCGAAGTCGTCGAAGAACTGCTGGAACCCTGGCCCCAGGTATGTGTTGCTGGCCAGGTAGTCTTCCAGGACGTCGCCGTCCGACACGTCGAGCAGCAGCAGTAACGAAGCGGCCGCCCAGCCAGTTCGATCTTTGCCACCCATGCAATGGATCAAGGCCGGCCGGCAGGCGGCGTCGGTAAGGTCGGCGAAGACGCGGCCATAGGCGCGGCGAGCGGCCTCGAGAGCCACGAACCCTCGATACTGGCCGAAGAACATCTCGGCGCCCTTGCCGTCGCCGAGGTGCTCGCGCGCGGCGGCGGGATCCGCCATGAGGGCCATGATCCTGGTCGGCGTACCGTGCCGGAGGCCGTCGAGCACGTCCAGCCCGACATGCCTGGCTCCGTTCGGCAGACGATCCGGGCGCTGGTCCCACTCGGCCCGAGTGCGCAGGTCATAGATCGTCCGGATGCCCAGGCCCTCCAGCGCCTCGGCATCTGCCGGTTCGAGGCCGTCGAGCGCTCCCGAGCGATAGAGGATCCCCGTCCGCACGCGCAGGCCATCCCGAGTCACATGGCCGCCCACGTCGCGGAAGTTCGCAAGGGAGCTGAGCTGGATCGAGGGCTTCATCGAGACGTCTCCTCCGTGGCGGCTGCGTCGGGTCGTGAAGCCTCGAGGCGCGCCAGGTCATCGGGCGTGTCGACGTCGGGGTTGGAACCGGCCACGTGTACCTCCGTGATCAAATCTGGATGCTCCCGCAAGACCGGTCCCAATCCCCTATCCCCTCTTGCTTCAAGTGCAAGCGGCCACGCCGAGCGATGAATGAGGAGCGGATTGGGCCCGCCACCGTTCGCATACAAAGGCATCGCGATCGGCCGGGTCGGGGTTACGAAAACGGCCAGCAAGCTGGCCACCGCGCCCGCTTGCACGGTGGGCTGGTCGCCGAGGAATATCAGCGCGGCTTCGCTCGCCGAGCCCAAGCTCGCGAGTCCGATCCGGAGAGAGCTTGAGAGTCCGTCGTCCGGGCTTGGGTTGCGCACGACGCTCTCCGAATGCCACTCGAGCGCATGCCGGATCTCATCCGCGTCGCCGCCGAGAACGACAACGACCTCGGCTGGGCCGGCGGCCTGGACGGCGTCCAGCGTGTGCTGGAGCAAAGGCCGGCCCCATAGCTGCGCGAGCGCCTTCGGCCGCCCGAACCGCGACGAGGCCCCGGCCGCGAGCACGACCGCGGCCACTCTGCCTGCGTTCTGCATCAGCTGCCCGAGCGAGGCGCAGCGGAGGGCGGCCGCTCCGTCCCATCGGCCCGCGATCGGGCTCGGTCTCGCAGCGCCTGCCCGGAACCCCCATGTCGGAGCGCGATTATCTCGGACATGATCGCCAGGGCGATCTCCGCCGGCCCGCGTCCACCCAGATCCAGGCCGATGGGGCTCCGAAGCCGCTCCAGCGCTTCCGGGCTCGCACCCGCGGCGACGAGGCGTTCCCGCCTCGCGGCGACCCTCGAACGAGCTCCTATCGCGCCAACGTACCGGCAGCCACGGTCGAGGGCCGTCACGATCGCCGGTTCGTCGAACCTGGCGTCGTGGGACAGGACCACAACCGCATCCGATGGGCCCAGGTCGATGGCCTCCGCCACCTCGTCGGGCCAGCCAACCAGGACCTGATCCGCGTCCGGAAAGCGCTCGCGAGTGGCAAACGCCGAGCGGGCGTCGACCACGATCGTCTCGTACCCGAGCGCCCGGGCGATCGATACGAGCGTGATCGCGATCTGCGCCGCGCCTACGATCACCAGCCTCGGCTGCACGGCGAATGACTCGATGAACAGAGATCGCCCGGCCAGCTCGACGATCCGCGAGGTCCCGCTCGCCAGCGATCCGAGAGCCAGCCGAACCAGCTCGGCGTCAAAGGACGGATCGCCGAGCGAGCCTTCGAGCCTCCCGTCCTGCCAGACCACGAAGGGTCGCGCCGGTGGCTCGCCATCTCCGGTCCGGTGCAGCCCTGGTTCCGGTCCGGGCGAATCCTGGGGAAGCGGTGTGATCACGGCCCGGCCCGCTCTCGGCCCGATGCCCGCCGTCATGCGCGCTGCCAGCTCGGCCGCCTCGCTCACCGCAGGCTCCACGAGGACGTCGACCACCCCGCCACAGGCCAGGCCGACGTCCCAGGCCTGCTCGTCGGTGATGCCATAGCGCACGACGCGGGAACGACCCGTTCTCTGGGCCCTCAGGACCTCCTCGAAAGCTGCCCCTTCCACGCAACCGCCGCTCACCGAGCCCGCGATGCGGCCGTCCGCCGTTCCGAGCATCACGGCACCTTCGAGACGCGGCGCGGAACCGAACGTCCGAACGACGACCGCCCTGCCGATCTGAGCACCCCCTTGTCGCCAGGTCGCGAGGGTCTCGACGAGCTCCCTCATCGTGACGCTCCAACAAGACCGTCGTAACCTGCGAGCACAGGACACACCACAACGTCAGGAGAATGTGACAGGGAGAACATGCGGTAGTGCACGGTGGAAGTCTATCCCTCGGACCCGGGTCTGCCTGAAATCCGGCCTTGCGCCGACACAACCCGGGACGGCCGCGGGAGGCGCATCATCCCAATGAACCCGCCCGACCAGGCAGATATCGCATCTACCCGGGCGGAAGCGCCGAAAACAAGCCCGCTGAGTATCGAGACTCGACCGAAGAATGGACAAACCGACGATCGTCTGCACAGGCATGTGCAATACGAAGAGCGCGGAGATCAAGTACCTCGCCGAGCAGGTCACGGAGCAGGGCGGAATCCCGATCATCATGGACATCGGACTCGGCGCCGCCGTCGACTGGGCCGACGTGTCCCTCGGAGAAGTCCTGGCATCGACGGGCACTCGCATCCAGGACGTCTTTTCGGCCCCGCGAGCGGCGGCGATCGAGATGGTCGGTCGGGCCGGGGCGGCCAAAATCCTGGAGCTCCATTCCGCCGGCAGGTGCGACGGCATCATCTCCTGGGCAGGTTCTGTGGGTACCACGACGGCCACCCGAGTGATGCGGGCGCTGCCCTTCGGTGTGCCCAAAGTGATGCTCACCGATATGGCGTCCAGCGACGTGAGCATGTGGCTCGGCAACAAGGACATATTCATCGTCAATCCGACGGCCGAGCAGGGAATAAACGCCGTCACACGCAAAGCAGTCGCCAACGCCGCCGCGGCCGTGGTCGCGATGGCCCGCGTGCCCGAGTTCCCGCCGGGTTCGCGACCACTTGCGGCAATCACCTCCTACGGCAGCACCACGCCGACCGTTCTCCGGTGTACCGAGTTCATGGAGAAGCGCGGCTGGGACGCGAGCGTCTTTCACGCCGTCGGTCCCGGCGCAACCATGGAAGACCTCATCAGATCGGGCCTGATCACCGCGATCATGGACATCACGCCCGCCGAGCTGATGAACAATCTGTTCGGCAGCGTCTACGGGAATCCCAAGACCTGGGAAGGACAGCGGTTGACCGCCGCCTCGGACATGGGGATTCCCCAAGTGGTGGCGCCCGGCGGGCTCGACCAGGCTGCCCTTGGCCCGCTGCACTCCGTTGCCCCACGCTATCTCGACGAATTGCGCACCGGCCGGCGGAAGTCGTACAGAGGCAGCGGTTTGCCCTACCAGCACAACGACTCGGTGACCATCATCTCGCCGACGCTGGAGGAGGTGGAGCAGATCTCTCTCGAGATCGCGGCGAAGCTCAACGAGACTCGCGGCCCGACCGCGCTGGTGATTCCTATGCGCGGCTGGTCGGCCTACGACCAGAGCGAAGCCCTCGCGACGCTGGCCCGGGGCTGGGCCGCGGGCAATGGCGACGGGCCAACCTGGCAGCCGGACCCGTCCAATCCGGCCTGGTCGGAGCGTGCCACGTTGATGCTGTCCGTCTTGCGGAAGCACCTGAACCGCGAGAACCCCAACCTCGACCTGCTCGCCTGTGACCTGCACATACTCGACCCCGAGCTGGCCGATCTGCTGAACTCGATCATGGGCGACATGCTCGATGGAACCTGGCGCAAGGGCGGCTACCGGGACCGCGCCGGAGTCATCGCCTGACCTACGGTCACGTGAAGCGGCGGGCGCGGCGTCTCAGCCTGCCCGGTGACTCTCCAGCTCGGCCCTGGTGGGCGGCTCCGCTCCGGATCGGCGGCAGGTCAGCGCGGCGACGCGGTTCGCCTGCTCCAGACAGCCCGTCATTGCCGAAGGTGACAGAGTCGACAGAGCCTCCCGGTCGAGCAGCTTCATGTCGTACAGCCGGGCCAGCAGGCCGGCGGTGAACCCGTCACCGCCGCCGACGGTGTCCGCGACTTCGACTGGAAAGGCCGGAGCGGAGGCCGTCGCAATCGAGCCGTAGGCCGTGGCGCCATCACTGCCCATCGACACCACGACCAGAGCCGGACCCAACGCCAGCCAGCACCGCGCGACGCTCTCGGCCGTCTCTTCGGGATACAACCAGGCCAGATCCGCGCGGCTGACCTTGACGATATCCGTTGTCGACAACCAGCCTTCCAGCCGGCGGCGATAGGCATCCGGATCGTCGATCAGGCTCGGTCGGACATTCGGGTCGAGGCTGATCAGCCGCCCACGATCGTGCTCCCGTCTCATGCAACTCTCGAACGTCGACGCGCCGGGTTCGCGGACGAGCGAGATCGAGCCAAAGTGCATGGCCTCGACGGCATCCGGGAAAGCGGCCGGAAGATCGTCCGGATGGAAAGTTCTGTCGGCGGTCCCGTCCCCGTAGAACGCGAACTGAGGTTCCTCTCCGGGCGGCAGGTGCACAACGGCAAGGGTCGTCGGCTCCGGCCCTTCGCTGAGATAGGTCGTGTCCACGTTGCTGGCGATGAGGCGATCGCGCAGCATCCGCCCTAGGTGATCGTGCGACACGCGCCCCAGGAAGCCCACCCGCACGTCCAGGCGACCCAGGCCGATGGCCACGTTGTACGGCGACCCGCCGCCTCTGGCGAGGTAGCCCGGCTCGCCGCCGCACGAAGCAGGAACGAGATCGACCAGCGCCTCCCCGGCGACCAGAATCATCGGACACCTCGAAGAAGAACAGCGGGCGTAGTCGGGATGCGGCTCAACCCACCCAGCGGATCTGCGGCTGCTGCCTGGCGACCGACGCCGGGGGTGCCACAGGATGACCGACGACGATCGGCGCAACAGGGACGGAGGCTTCAGCGAGTCCCAGCGCCCTCTTGCCCTCGGCGGTGTTGAGGTAGCCCTGGGCGAAGCCTATCCAGCACGTGCCCAGCCCGGCGGCATAGGCGGTGAGCATCATGTTCTCGGCGGCCAGAGCGCAGTCTTCGACAACCCAGGAAACGGGTGCGATCCCCGAGATCAAGATCATGGCCGGGGCGTGGTAGAAGATGTGGAATGCCGGATCGGCCAGACGGGTGCGGTACCTGTCGGACTGGAGGCCCTCGGGCAGGTTCGACAGCAGCCAGGATTTCGCGCTCCGGGAGATCTGATCGAGGACTGCTTGATCCCGTACCACCGTGAAGGTCCAGGGCTGGGCATTGCTCGCGTTCGGGGCGCTCACGGCGGCGTCGATCAATCGGTGGATTGTCGGCTCATCCACCTCCTCGCCGGTGAAGTCGCGGGTCGAGCGACGCCCGGCGATGGCCGCATCGAGATCCATGCCTCAGGTCCTCCGTTCAGACTGTGCGAGGAACCGGTCAGTCCATTCCACGACGGAGCCCGCCACCTCGGCCGCACCGGCCGCCATCAGATCCTCGGCCGAGGCGACTTCCGATAGTAGGCCCACGCCCCGGACTCCCGCGGCGGCAGCCATGCGCATGTCGTCGAGCGAGTCGCCGACGTAGAGGCCATCGTCAGGGCCGGGCGCTCCCGCTCGCTCCAGGGCCAGCAGAAGCGGTTGCGGATCGGGCTTGCCCGCCGAGGTGTCGTCGGCATACACGCCGGCCCGAACCAGGCTCGCGATGCCGAGCCGCGTCAGCTGGGGCTCGACTTCGGCCCTGTCGCCGCCGCTGACCAACCCGAGCACATAGCCCGCCGCCGCCAGGCGAGCCAGGGCATCCTTGATGCCGGGAAACAGCGGCACCAGATCCTGCCGGAAGGTCTCCGCCCAGATCCGCCCTGCGTCCGCGTTTCGTTCCTCCGGCACACCCAACTGGCGGTACATGATCAGCTGGTTGGGTGAGAAGCTGCGCTTGAAGATGGCGTCGTCGAACGGCAGGCCCATCTCGCGGCAGATCGCGGCTTCAGTCTCCCGGATGGCCGCCATGGAGTCCACCAGGGTCCCGTTCCAGTCGAAGACGATGGCGCGCACGACGACATCGTAGGCGGTTGAGGGCGGCGGCGATTTGCCGATCGGCAGCGTAGCTCGGGAACCGCGGAGGGGCGCGGATCGTCTGGGCTCCAGCAAAACCCATCAACCCGGTGGTCGGCGCGTCCCGACCGCACGATCGGTCCCGGCTGCCACCCTCTGGAGGCGGCACGAATGGCACTACGGTTGTTCCTGGCAACGCTCCTGTGCGCATCGGCTCTCGCGGCCTGCTCCGCGACGCGGGCGGCCGAACCCCTCGGCGGCACGTGCGACCAGTTCCAGTCCACCCGAGCGATCGAGCAGACGGGCGAGATCGCGTCCGGCAGCGATTTCAATGTGGTCCTCTGTTCGAACCCTTCGACCGGCTTTGCCTGGGCGGAGCCGCAGATCGGCGACGCGAACGTAGTCCGGCTGGCCGATCGCTCCTACCGGGCGCCGGGCGACGCGTCGCTCGCGGTCGTGGGCGCGGCCGGCGGTGAGGTTCTGACGTTCCGAGCGGTCGCGGCCGGCACGACGACCGTATCCGTCCGCTACAGCCAGCCCTGGGCCGGCGGCACCGAGGGCGAGTGGACGTACAAGCTGTCGATCACGGTCCGGTAGGTCGCCATTCCGAAGCCGGGCCCCCGTAGCGAGAGGCCCGTTCGACCGCGATCTTCGGCCGTCCAGCGTTCGTCACCGGCCCCCTGGATAACTGCTCCGGGGGGCCGATTCGCGCCTCCGGCGAGGCGCCCGCCCGCGAGGACACGCCACGGCGTCCTCACACTCCCTGGACCTCCGGCCCGCCCGGCGCCATCATGCTGTCCTGCCATCAACGCCAGCCAGCCAAATCGGGGGTCGAATGTCACGGTCGGATGGAATCCCGCGAGACCGCGCAACGAATCTCTTCCGCTGGAACGCGACGCTGTCGGTGCTCCACCTCGTCCAGGGGCTCGCGATCCTGGCGATCTCCTTCGCGAAGAGCCCCGTGGTTACCTCACCTGTCGTGGGCACCTACCTGCGGTACGACGAGGCCACGCGGCATCTGGTCACGGCCCAGCGCGCCATCTGGGAGCTGCCGCTGGGTCCGACGGTTGCGCTGTTCCTCTTTCTGAGCGCCGCGGCCCATTTCGCGATGGCCTTCCCCGTTCGCGGTTGGTACGAGAGCCATCTGGCGCGTGGCCAGAACCCCATTCGCTGGATCGAGTATTCGTTCAGCTCCAGCGTGATGATCGTGGTGATCGCCGCTCTTGCCGGCGTCCAGGAGGTCGGCACGCTGATCGCCATCTTCGGCGTCAACGCGGCCATGATCCTCTTCGGCTGGAGCATGGAAATCGCCAACGAAGGCCGCGACCGGCCGCAATGGCTTCACTACGTCTTCGGCTGCATCGCCGGCGCCGTGCCCTGGCTCGTGATCTTCGTGACGCTCCTGATCTCCGCGACGGAGCCGGGCTCGGCCCCGATTCCGGGGTTCGTGATCGCGATCTTCGTGACGCTGCTCATCTTCTTCAACGTCTTCGCGGTCAACATGGTCCTGCAGTACCGGAAGATCGGCCGCTGGCGGGATTACCTGTACGGAGAGCGGGCCTACATGCTCTTCAGCCTGATCGCGAAGTCGCTGCTGGCCTGGCAGGTCTTCTTCGGCACATTGCGACCCTAGGCCGATCGCCGCGGGTGGGATGCGTCCTGGACAGGAGGAAGCGTGAAGGTAGGGGCGGTGTTGAGTCCGGTGCCGGACATCGGGCTCGTACTCGAGGCCGCGCGAGTCGCCGACGAATCCGGCCTGGATGCCGTCGGTCTGTGGGATCACTATCACTCGCAGCAACCCGAGTGGGGCTACGTCGCCGGCTGGGCGACGCTGGGGGCGATAGTGGCGACCACCGAGCATGTCCGTGTGGTGCCCATGGTGATCAACTCCCTTCACTACGAGCTGGGCACGATCGCCAAGGAATCGTCGATGCTGGCGCTCGCAAGCGGCGGTCGCTTCGAACTGGGCATCGGAGCCGGCGATTGGCCGGCTTCGTTCGAGGCCTGGGGCCGGCCGTTCCCCGGTTCTGCGGACAGGCTGGCCATGCTCGACGAGACGGTGGCATCGCTGCGCAAGATCTGGTCCGGCGAACCCGTGACCTTCAAGGGCAAGCATGTCGACCTGTCCGGCGCCATCTGCACGCCCGCGCCGGCCGTCGCACCGCGGGTGGTCGTGGGAGCAGGCGGGTCCAAGCGGACCATGCTCGAGGCGATCGGCTATGCCGACGAGGTCAACATCTATGAGGACCTGGCCCTCATCGAGATGGCCCACCGCCTGGCCGAGTCGGCCCCGTCCCACCCGGCCGTTTCGGTCTTCATGGATTGGTCGATGATGCAATGGCCGGCCGACCCCGAGGTTCGCATCGAGCGCCTCTCGGCCGCGGGGGTCGATCGGGTGTTCGTAGGTGTCGGCGGCCCGAACATGCCCGCCCGAATCGCATCGCTGGCCGGGATGGCCTCCCGAGGCTAGAGCGCGGGACGCCGTGCGGACCGGTCCTGGGGCGCCACTCAAGGAACGGAGGCGATGCCTCCGGGTTGAGTGTCCCCCTGAGCGGGACAAGGGGTTTGGAGCGGGAGACGGGTCTCGAACCCCGCAACATTCAGCTTGGAAGGATCAGGCGTGCAAGCCCAATATCACCGTGCTTGGAGGGCCAAGCGTAGCGTGTCCAGTTGTCGTGTCGTCGCGAGGGCGCCGAGTAGCCTCGCCGTGGGCCGCCGTGAGCATCGCCCCCCGTTTGACGCGACGCCGACCCTGGTCAGGTCGTCCACCTGACTGTCGCCCACGTGTCGGGGTGAGAGAATCCGCCCAGACACGGGGAGCTAGGACGCGCGGCCCACCCACTGGCCGCCGGGACCTCGCCGAACCACTGTCGAGACCGGCCCGTGCTGTGCGTCCCAGGGAGACGAGTGCTGGTCGGGACCCCGACCGAACCAGGCGGTATCCGACCGGGAGATGGAGGACGGCCGTGGACGACACCCCGACGACGGCTGCCGGACCCACCGGAGATATCGACGCTCCGAGTTCCCCGGCCGAGGCCGGCGCGCGGCCGACGGCCCTCCTGCCGTTCACCCAGCTGGCGCGCATCTCCGCCTACTGGCTGGGCCTGACGGCGATCGACGGTGCAGTAGGTCTCTACATCGGGTACCAGCTCGCTTACACGACCATCCGGGGGGACGTCCCTCTCGGCGCCGCGACCGCCTTCGTGACCCTCGGTGCTTCGGTGATGGCGATCCTGGTCCAGCCCACGGTCGGCGCGATCAGCGACTACGCCGTGTCGCGATGGGGCCGGCGCAAGCCGTTTATCGTCGTTGGGTCGCTGCTGGACCTCGTGTTCCTCTTCGGGATCGCGACGTCGAACACGCTGCTGTTGCTGGCGACGTTCGTCCTCCTGCTGCAATTCTCGACCAACATCGCCCGCGGGCCGTTCCAGGGCTATGTACCTGATCTCGTCGCGGACTCACAGGTCGGCATGGCGAGCTCGATGGTCGGCATGATGCAGATCATCGGGAACCTCACGGGCTTCGCCCTAGTTAGCCTCGCCGCCTTCGTTGGGAACCGGCCGCTGGCGATCGTCGCTGTGGCCGTCGTCGAACTCGTGACCATGGCGAGCGTAGTCGTCGGGGTCGGCCAGGGGCAGGCGCCAAAGCCGCGCGGGGGCAAGTCCTGGGTCGAGATCGCCCGGGAGACCTGGGGCACGGACATCCTGCGGGAGCGGTCCTACGTGTGGCTGGTCGCCTCGCGGTTGTTCTTCCTGACGGCCGGGGGGATCCTGTTCGCGTACGTGGTGATCTACCTGAAGAATGTGTTTGGGTACGACGAGTCCGGGGCCGGCGCCGTCAACGGCGCGTTTCTAGCCGCCGTTCTGGTTGGAAGCCTCATCACGGTAGTCCCCTCGTCGCGGCTCTCCGATCGGATCGGGCGGAAGCCGGTGATCTACCTCGCCTGCCTGGTCGGGGCCACCGGCGTCGCGATCGCGGCGTTCGCCCCGCACGTGGCCGTCGCCATCCTGGGTGCCGGGCTATACGGCATGGCCTATGGGACGTTCCTGTCGGTGGACTGGGCCCTCATGACGGACATCATTCCGCGGGCCTCGGCCGGCCGCTACATGGGCCTCAGCAATGTGGCCACGGGTTCGGCGGGGCTCTTTGCGGCCGCGGTCGGCGGGCTCGTCCTGGACATTGCCGCGCGGCTCGGTGGCGACGCCGTCGCCCCGCGCGCGGCCTTCCTCGTGGCGGTCTTCCTGTACGGCGTGTCCGCCTTGCTGCTGCGGCCCGTGGTGGAGCCCCGGCGAGGGCACGGTGGTGCGGTGGCGCGCGCGGCGCCCGACGCCAGCTGCGTGTCGCCGGCCGAATTCCCGTGACGAAGAGCACGATGGATCTCGACCCCCGCACTATTGGGGAGGATGCGCTGGCTTTTCTGCCCGGCTGGGCCTCGACCGTTCGCCTGGTCGCCGACGATGTCGTCCCTCCCCACGTGCCCCACGCGCCGTTGAATTCCTCAAACGCGTCTTCGCGCTGGCGAGCTGAGTTCAGGCGACCCCACGACATAGGGAGGTTCCCGAAGCGGACAGACCCTGGCCAGGTCGCCCCTGAACCGGCTGGGGGTATTACCAGACACGCCGGGTCCCGGTCGCCGACCTGTCAGCGACTCGACTTGTTCGGTGTCATGCAGTCGCTGGGCCCCGGGCATGTTGACCAGTCAACCTGCCGATATGCGGGGGGCTTGGACGCGCGGTCCACGCAATGGCCGCCGGGACCGCGCCGAGCCACTGGCGAGACCGACCCGCAGTCGCGTCCCGGGGAGGTCGCTATGCGACGCGTCGTTTCGATCCTGGCAACCCTATGTTTGGTTGGGGGCGTTGCCGTTACGACTTTGGCCAACCCCGCTGCCGTGGCCGCCTCGAACAGGCCGGCCGAGTACTTGGCCCTGGGCGACTCGATCGCCTTCGGCTTCAGCCCGCTGGCAGCTCCAACCAGCGCGGCTAATTTCGTCGGATACCCGGACAAGGTCGCTGAGGCCCTCAGGGATCGCCTCACGAACGCCGGCTGCCCGGGCGAGACCAGCAGCCACTTTATCGATCTCGCGGGCAGCGACAACAACTGCGGGCTCTGGCGAGCCTATTACCCCCTGCACACGTCCTACGGCACGGCCCAGCTCGCCTTTGCCGATGGGTTCCTTCGATCTCACCCCAAGACACAGGTGGTCAGCATCGACATCGGTGCCAACGACCTCCAGGTGCTGGTGAACTCGTGCGGCGGTGAGGCCAACGTCCCCTGCATCATGACCGGCATGCCCGGCATGCTGGCGACGCTCTCCAGCAACCTCGACACCATCTACGGGCACATCCGACTCGCCGACCGCTACCACCACAAGCTCGTCGCGCTGACCGTGTACTCGACCGACTACGGCAACCAGACCTTGACATGGGCGATCTCGCAGGTGAACCAGATCGTGGCCGCTCGTACGCTGGCCTGGGGCGGGATCGTCGCCGACGGGTTCGGCGCGTTTGCCGCCGCCTCCGCCGCCTACAACGGGGACACATGCGCGGCAGGGCTTCGCATCGTCGTCGGCCCATCTGTCTGCGACAGCCACCCGTCGCCGGCCGGACGCAATCTGCTGGCTCGGACCATCGTGAAGGCGCTCCGCGCCGACTGATCTGGCGCGTGCCGCAGGGAGGCGCATTGTGTCGATACTCGTACGCCGAATGCCGACCCATTGGAGCGGCCCGACCGTGCTCGCCGTGCTGCTGGCGCTGCTTTCGCTGCCGCTGGCTGCCATCTCGCTCGACGCCGTCCAGGCGCCTCCCGGGTCGGCGCTATGAATTGCGGGGAGGCCTCATCGATTCCCCGCAGCCCTGTATCTACGCCCCTCGCGCTCTTGCTGGTCGGCGTTGTCGTCTGGACGAAGCTCCTGCGGCGATTCCCGGTGAGTCGGGCCCAGGAAACCCCTGAGGCCGAAGCTGAGATTCGACCGTCCGAAGACGACCCGGGTCGCAGCAGCACCATGTCGGCGGCCCCAGATGCGTCCTCTCTGGGAGGTCACCGAGACCGACCCGCGCCTGGAGCGCCCCGTCGGAGTAGCACGATGAGCGGGTCCGGCTGGGCCGGCCGGTTGGTGGCGGGGCTGGCTGCCATTGTTCTGCTCGGCGGGTGTGCGGCCGGCGCGAAATGGCCGACGCCCGCCCCGACCGGCTCATCCTGGTTCCACCCGACCGGCTCTATGACCGTGCCTCGTGTCGCTCACACGGCCACACTGCTCTCCGACGGTCGCGTCCTGATCGCAGGAGGCTCCGGCTATGGAGGCAACCTAGTCGCCTCGGCCGAGCTGTACGACCCGGCGAACGGCACGTTCAGCCCGACCGGCTCGATGACTACCGAGCGAGATGACCACACCGCCACCCTGCTCTCCGACGGCCGCGTCCTGATCGTCGGCGGCGAGGGCTACGAGGCCAGCGCCTCCGCCGAACTGTACGACCCGAAGTCCGGGACCTTCACCGCGACCGGCTCCCCGGTCACCGCCCGATACTCCCACACAGCCACTCTGCTCGCGGACGGCCGCGTCCTGATCGCAGGCGGCTATATCGTCATCGCCGCGAACGCCAGCTCCAGGCCCACTGGTGGGCTGGTTCTTGCCTCAGCCGAGCTGTATGACCCCAAGACCGGCAAGTTCACCGCGACCGGCCCGATGGCTGCCGAGCGTTTTGGCCACACCGCCACCCTGCTTCCAGACGGCCGTGTCCTGATCGCCGGAGGCTCCAAGTACGACCGTTCCAGGGTTCGCCGCGATGCTTCCGGAGCCGAGCTGTATGACCCGGTGACGGGCGCCTTCTCGAAAACCGGCTCGACAACGGCCGATCGCGTCGGCCATACGGCGACTCTGCTCACCGATGGCCGTGTGTTGATCGCCGGAGGCAACTGGAGGGACGCCTCGGTCGAGGTCTATAGCCCGAAGACCGGAACCTTCACAAGGACCGGCTCGATTACCCACCCCGAATTCCACACGGCTACTCTGCTCTCTGATGGCCGCGTCCTGATCGTCGGCGGGAGCAGCTACGAGGCCAGCGCCTCCGCCGACCTCTACGACCCGCAGGCCGGTACCGTCACCGCGACCGGCTCCCCGATTACCGCCCGATACTCCCACACGGCCACCCTGCTCTCCGACGGGCGCGTCCTGATCGCCGGAGGCTCCACCTATGGAGGCGACCTGGTCGCCTCGGCCGAGCTGTACTGGCTGTGATCCCGCGCTTGCTGGACAGTTGGTCTGCCGACGACAACACGTATCGACAAGCGGAGGGCTCTGACACGCTGCGCCATCGATGGAGTGCAACGGGCGCAAAGGTTGGTTAGAAACAGGGGCCTGGAGCAGCTCGAAGCGGCTAAGCCCCGTGGAGGTCTGAGATGCAGTCGAAGCTTCGACTCGTTGTCGCTTGCGCGGTGCTTACGCCGCCGCTCGTTTACGTCGCAGTGTGGGCCTTCGGTCAGGCGCAGGTGGATTGGCGGTACAAGCTCGCTGGGCTGTCGGATGCCTTCCTGGGGCGTCCGGCACCTGAAATGAGCGTGATCATCGGCTTGGCTCTGACGGTCATCATCGGCGTGGCAGCCCTCGTGACAGGGCTGGTCCGTCGCCGCCGTCATCGTCCAACTGATCTCGCGGGCCGCGTCCTTGGTTGGAGCTGGTTGCTCCTGCTGATCGCAGGCTGGGGCGGCTACGTCACGGGCGGCGCAACCGTCGTGGCGGCAGGAGGGCCGATCGACGCCCGCGCCAACATGCATTGGGAGTTCGGAACACCGCTCAACTCCTCGGCGGACGTCCCCGGCACATGTCGCTCGGTCTTGGGCCAGGCGGAGACCGTCGCCGAAGTCCAGCCTGATGTCCTGGGCTTGCCCGGCATCCATCTGCGCAACGTCGTATCGGGCAAGCCTGAGTCACGGGTGGGATCCGCGCCGGGCGCGGTCGCTGGTTTCTATCCCGAAGGCAGCGCCGTCTTCGAGCCGCCGAACATCCCCGAGCGGCCCCAGCCATACCTCGTGCAGGCGGGGGCGCCCCCGTCGCCGCTTCCGTTCGTGAACGCCTACAACTACCGGGTGACGACGATCAACGATTCACACCTGTCCGGTACCGCCTACCTGACGGGCACCCGCTTCAGCCAACCCTACGTCTCCTCGGAGCACTGGGTGGACTTGACGATCCCCAACGATCCGTGGCCCCCAACATACGATCTGACGGTCACCTGGACCTGCCAGGCAAGCTCGACCTAGCTGCAGCGCGAATTCCCGCCCAAGCGGGCGTCGCCGGGAGAGATGTGGAGCGGACGGGTCTCGAACCCGCGACATTCAGCTTGGAAGGCCTAGACGCCTGAGCGCAATGGCGGCTCTCGTGGGAGCCCGAGCGTAGCGTGTCCAGTTATCGTGTCGTCGCGAGCGACGCCGAGTAGCCTTGCGGGCCGTGACCGCGAGCGCGGCTTTTCTCCCCACCCATGACGCGACGCCGCAGTTGGTCCGGTCGTCCAGTTGACCGTGGACCACGTAAGCGGGTGAGATGATCTGCGTGCACGGGGGCTTAGACACGCGGCCCAAACACCGGCCGCCGAGACCGCGCCGAGCCACTGGCGAGACCGACCCGCTATTGCGTCCCAGGAGGTCGGCCATGGGCGCGGGAAGGTGGGCCGGGCGGCTGGTCGCGGGAGTGGCCGTACTTGGCATGCTTGGCGGGTGTGCCGCCAGCGCGAATCCGTCGCCATCGCCGGCGCCCTCGGGAACCGCGGCATCGACGACTGACCCGTTCGCCGGTCTGACGTATCGGCTCGACCTGCCGACCGACTGGATCGTCCTCGGCTCCTCGTCCTACGACGCCACACTCGATGGCGTGCCGGACGTCGCGAACTGGCTGACGCAGCTGGACCTCGTCGGGCCGAATGCCTTCCGCGCCTACGAGCCGTTGCCGGGCGCCGCAGGCTTGCGACTCGCGGTCAATCCGGCAACGGCGTCGGACTCATCTTGGATCCTGGATGTGGGCGCCATTTCCTCGTTTCCAGGCGTGACGGGCGAGCCGGTCGGTGAGATGGTGCCAGTCGGCCAGGCGGCAAAGGCCACGACCTTCCACTGGACGCAATCGATCGACTGGGGAAGCGGGTCACCGTCCGCTCGGACCTGCGTCGGATACTTCGTCATGGGAGGGTTCGACCCGGTGAACGTGGTCTTCAACTATCCCGCCGAGACAGATCGCCTGGTCGATGTCGAGGCCTTGATCGCCACCTTCGAAGTGCTCGGCAACCCGGTCGTGAGCCTGCCGCCGGGGGTCACGCCGACACCTTCGCACACGCCCTTCGACAAGTGGGCGTCCACCCCGCCGATGCCGCCGATGTCGCCGACGCCGGCGAGCCACGGGGACCTCGCTCTCGAGGCGCTGCTGCCGGACAGCATCGACGGGCGTGTGCTGACGAAAACATCGGGCACCGGCGAGCAGATGGGGATGACCGACGCTGATCCGATCCTCACTGCCTTCGGGAAGCACCCATCGGACTTGGCGGGCGCCACCGCCTTCGCCACCCCAACCGCGAACGAGCCGATGCTCATCATCGCCGTCGACCGACTCCGCGGCGTGCCAGCCGACCAGTTGCTGGTGGCGATGCTCAAGCGCATGCCCAACGCCAAGGTGTCCCGCACCTCGCTGGGTGGTCACGAGGTCACGTATGTGGTGTACGGGGCATGGCCCGTCTGGTACTACGCGACGGGCGAACTACTCTTCGAGGTCGCGGGGATGGAGGACACGGCGGTCGAGGTCCTGGCTGGCTTTCCTTGACGCCACAAACAGTCCGGCCAGACGAAGTCCGTGGCGATGGCCCGGAGCCGAGCCTGGACTCGCGGGCAGATGACTTCCCGGTATCCTCGTGAGCGTGGATCGAGGAAGTGGAGCGGGAGACGGGTCTCGAACCCGCGACATTCAGCTTGGAAGGCTGACGCTCTACCGACTGAGCTACTCCCGC
>VFSW01001972.1_pt1 | contig 31091 bp, 27 predicted proteins | sample 5358111 | NCBI WGS metagenome assembly VFSW01 (sample SAMN11554181, study PRJNA540505) | mine drainage metagenome | isolation source: sediment from site ElyBrook_90M | place: USA: Ely Copper Mine, Vershire, VT | collected 2017 | reverse complement strand
TGGCCAACTCATGCTGGGCCTACCCCCCGCCACCTTCCCGCTTTGCCCCCCACCGGGCTCTATGTGTACCGGGGGGCGCGTACCACCCGACGCCCGATGAGCGACAACGCGATTCTGGCCGCAATGCGGCGCATGGGCATCGGCAAAGACGAGATGAGCGGACACGGCTTCCGGGCAATGGCGCGAACGATCCTTGATGAAGTGCTGGCCGTGCGCCCTGATTTTATCGAGCACCAGTTAGCCCACACAGTGAAAGACCCCAACGGGCGCGCCTACAACCGCACCAGCTTTCTCCCTGAACGGCGAGAGATGATGCAGCAATGGGCGGACTATTTGGACAAGCTGAGGAACGGTGCGGAATGAAAAAAGGCGTTATGAGCAAGGACAATTCGCGGCCTAAGGTCATGGAAGCGATAAAGGCAAGTCTAAAGAGCTTTTGCCGAACCGGATTGCCGGACAGCGATTGTATAGACCTTGCAATCGATTCAATCGGCCTTGAGGAATTGATTGAACAGGCTGAAGCGGGGGACAAAAATGCAGAGATGAGGGTGAATCACCTCGCAGCTTATTGCCTCAATGACGATAAATTCGCCCCACTCAGAGGATATGCAGGAAGAGTGTTTGAAAAATCAATCAAAGGATTACCTGACTCAAATAAACCGGACGGTGGGAGGCCGCCGCATCCCTATCGCGAAAAGCTGAGGATTGCTCATTGGATATATCAGGCAATACAAGCAGGCAAGACTCAAAATAAAGCCTGCGATGCCTTTGCGCAATTCACAGACGACGATGGAAAGGGAGGGCGTCTATCGACAGAACAGGTCAGAAAGATTTATGTGGACGCAAGGCAGGACATAGAAACGCTTTATACGGAAATTCCGAAGATCAAGGCCGCCGCTATTCCGATACGCTGTCTTGATTGACAAATTCACCACATAAACCTGTGAGTTTCCGTGGTGAATTTTAGCCCACATATCGTCATGCTTGGTTCATCAAGAACTTTGCAGGACAAGGTGGACTAACAAAATGCAACAACTCCCCGAAACAGGCTATCTCCGCTTGCCGCAAATCATCGGCAATCCCAAAGCAAACATCCCCGCCCTAATCCCTATAAGTCGCAGCGCGTGGTGGTTGGGGATACGCAATGGCCGCTACCCAAAGCCCGTCAAGCTCGGCCCCCGCACGACAGTCTGGCCAGTTGAATCAATCCGCGCCCTCATCGCTGAAACCAAGCAAGGGGCGCAGAAATGACCGCCGCCGCCTTTGCTGATCTGGTGCAAGCGAAGCGTACCGGAGCGGGCCGCTGGAAGGCTTGCTGTGCGGCTCACAATGATCGTTCCCCGTCGTTGTCTATCCGGGAAGGGGAAAACGGCCATGTGACCCTGTTCTGCCGTGCTGGATGCTCCCTGGATTCGATTCTGGCCGCTCTGCATCTGGTGACAGACGATCTTTCGGGACCGCCGCCTTCACCACCAAAGGCCGCCGCAATCCGGGCCGCATACGAAACCTGTCAGAGCGCCGCCAGAGCCGAACGCAAGGCACGGCTGGCCGCATCGGGCCGCGTGAGAGGGTTGCAAGCCGTGGTGAGCGAACTGGCGGCTACGCTGGTGCGCTCGCCAGACAATACCGCGCTGGCCCGGCTGCTTCATTCGGCGTCTGACAAATTGCGCGTGGCCGAAGTCGCCGCGAAACAATCGAACCCCGTGCGCCGGGTAAGTGCGCAAGGCAAGGATACGAGGAATGAGCGGCTCTCCAATTGAACCGGGCGTGATTGCAAGCATTGAGAGCTTCATTCGCCGATTCTGCATTTTGCCGGACACGGCCTATCTCCCGCTTGCACTATGGGCCGCCGCAACTCATCTGCCCGATGCGTTCGACGCCTTTCCCTATATGGCCCTGCTGTCACCGGCCAAGCGATGCGGCAAGACTCGTGTGCTGGAAGTCTTGGAACTGCTTACCTCAAAGGCATGGCGCGGAACGTCGGCCACCAGCGCCGCACTCTTCCGCATGATGGAGGATGTGCCGACGCTGCTGCTGGATGAGGTGGAGGCGCTGGGAAACAGCAAGCCGTCAGAGAGCGCACAGGCCGTTCTCGCCGTTCTCAATGCCGGACACAGAAAGGGGGCAACGGTTCCGCGATGCGATGGACCAAACCATGAGGTTCGGCACTTCCCGGTTTACGGTCCCAAGGCATTTGCGGCAATCGGCACTTTGCCGGATACTCTAGCGGATCGCTGCATCCATGTCACAATGCAGCGCAAAACCGCGTCTCAGGCCGTGGGCCGCTTTTTGCAGGGTAGAGCAAAGGCCGATGCAGAGCCGCTCCGCGAGTCGCTGGTGGAATGGGCGAAGACTTGCTGGGAATCAGTACACGCCGAGTACGAGGGAATGAACGATCTGAAGTTTCTGTCAGACCGGGATGCCGACCTTTGGATGCCACTCTTCGCCGTCTGTACCGTTGCCGCGCCGGAACGGTTAGGCGAACTTCAGCGGTGCGCTGTGGCGCTCTCTGGCGAAAAGGCCGCTGGTGACGTGGAAGACTCGTTGCCGCTCAAGCTGCTGGCCGACGTGCAAAAGGTCTGGCCCACGGGAGCCGACAGAATCACAACGGTAACTTTGCTTCAACGGTTGAAAGAGATTGCAGAGAGTCCTTGGGCCGCGCATGATCTGAACGCAAACAGCCTATCGGCAATGCTACGCCCGTTTGGTATTTCGTCACGCCAGATTCGTACCGGAAGTGAAACAGTGAAAGGCTACCTGGGAGCCGGTTTGAGTGAGGCATTTTCCCGCTACCTGCCTCAAAGTGGCGCGTCACCCGAAACAAGCGAAACAACCCGCGTAAACATTGGGGATAATGATGATTTTTGAGCCGAAACACTGCCTTAATGTTTCGCCCTAAAAAATGCACTGAAACCCGCATGAATAAAGGATTGTTTCGATTGTTTCGATTGTTTCGATTTGAAAGGGACTTGAGGGCATGAATACACAAAACCCGTCACAGAGAAGAAGGGACTGCTGCCAATGAAGACGTGCGCTGTATGTAGCCATCCGAGCCGGGCGGAGATTGACCGGCTCCTGGTGGAAAAAGTCTCGCTCCGGGACATTGCGGGACGATTTGGCGTGTCCCGCTCCGCGTTGTCTCGCCATGCCGGACACATCCCCGGCGCTCTCGTGGCCGCGAAAGAGGCTGGCAAAGTGGCAGACGCCGGAACGTTGCTCGATCAAGTTCAAGGGCTGGTGGTACGCGCAACGGGAATCTTGGACGGGGCAGAGCGGGATAAGAATCACCAGACGGCTCTGGCGGCCATTCGAGAGGTTCGAGGCTGCCTGGAGTTGCTCGGCAAGGTCAGCGGGGAGCTAAGGACAAGCGCCAGCGCAATAGCGGTTGCAAATGCGCAGACCGTTTCCGTTCGCACACTCAGCGATTTCTATGGGGGCTTGCGCGGCATGAAGGAAGTCCGTGCTGCACTGTACGGGGAATCAAGCGAGTGATTGCGGCGCTTGCTTCGATTCCCGCTGGTGCGGAGGGGAAGGCTGGGAGCACCCCGAAGTTGTAACCTAAATTTTCAGGGTATCGAGATTCACCGGAGGGTGGTATGTCTTGGCTTCGACGCTTATTGCAGCCGTTTACCAAGCCGACAGATGTTAAGCAATTCCACTCTCCATTAGCTGTTGAGTTTGATCCTTCAACAGTGAGCAAGAGTGTCAAAGCAAACCTGCGCAAAAATATCGAGTTGCTTGGCGGCATTGAAAAGAAACACATCCCACAGATTTATGAGGCTGCGCTGAGTTCTGTACTGGCAGGACGGGATCACCGTTCGTTGGTTGCGGCGCTGGTGAGCATCGAGGGAATGGTCCAAGATCGTGCGTGGGAAGTCACACGCAACTTGCACAACAAAGCCACGGAGCAAATCAACCGAGAGCGCCAATCTTCCCTCGGAATCACTCACGCAATTTGGATGTACGCGAACGCCCCCTGTATGAAAGACCCAAGCCATCCTACTGAAGCGGAAATTCAACAGGACGCAGCGCATAAGGCATCCAACGGGAAGAGATACGATCTCAGTAAAGGGTTGCTTGTGAATGGCAAGTGGACCCGGCCCGGAGTGGAGGAAGGGTGCAAATGTACGTCGAGAGCAGTCTTGCCATGGACGAAAGAGTAAGCCCGATAGTGTTGAGCAGCGCCCGACAAGCAGGGGTAACTATGGGGGTATCATAGTCGCAATTCGCGCAGTATGTAGTTTTTTATCATGCACTTAGAAGCGATATTCGATTCCCGTTAGCGCTACCAGCTCATTCCGCTAAAGCCTGCTAGCCGCAAAAAACGCGAATTCTGTGGCTCAGGCTGTGGCACAGGCAGCGGCACAGGCTTTAAGACTCCGTTTCGGCTTCCGCGCCCCGTCCAAGGCAAGCCGGAGACATAAATCGCCCACGCCATTCCGGCTTCAGTGGTGGGCGGATGCGCTCCGGCTTCGGAGGCGGGGCCGTGGGCTTCCATCCCTGCTTTGAGACAATCCGCTCCGCTTCTTGAATTGTCATTCCGGCAAGGATCTTGCAGGTTGCCTTGCGGCCTCGAACCATACTCCACGCCGATCACAGGCTGATTTGGTTGGTTTCCACGAGGCCGTTTTTTCCCATCACCCTCGGCACCCAACTTTTTGATTTCCAAACCAACGTATACGTCGCCGTTTCCGATTTCTTCCCTGAGTGCTCACCAACCCCGACGATGCTGGCGACATTGCCATCCTTGTTGGTGAAGAAGACGGTAGCTTCTCCTCGATTCTCAGAACTGTGGAAGACGGTCTTCCCATCGAAGTGGTAAACCGTTCCACCGCCTTTCCCCTTATGGTTCATCATGGTGTTCGCGGCGTTTCGGAACGCCTTGTTGATTGGGCCTTTTGGAGCGTCGGACCGCCATTCAGACACTTGATACAGATAGGCGACGATTTCATCTTCCGTCATCACGCCATTTGTTCCATCGGCTTTTGGCCCCCAAACATTCGCCATTCTTTGTCCCTCCTCGACATTTTCAATCTGCGATTCGCCGTCTAGCTTTTATCGGGTTTGAACAGTGTACACGGGCAAAGTGTGAATGCCGTCCTATTTTTGTCCGGTCCGCTTTGCCTTGACCTGGAGAAAGCGCCGCAGCCGATGCAAGCGATTCAGGATCATCGCCCCGTCTGTCATTGCCAGGGATCAGCCAGCACCCGCACCGAACAGCGGCGCAGGCGTTTCAGCGTTCTTCTCAACCAGGATTTCCGTTTTGGCTCCCTGTTGCGGACCAATATACCCCGAGTCGCCTCCGCTCGCATTCCTTGTTCCGCTTGCGCCCGGATTCCGTACCCCATGCGCCGGTTGGCGATGGGATACGGAATCGGGCCGTAAGCGCAAGGCGCACCCAAGATGCCGCCATTACCGCTGCCGAGCTCCCGCTTATTGGGCCGATACGCGGAGCAGCAACACGCCGTGCGATGGGACGGTCGCGGTATAGGCGTCCTTGGTCATCTTCACATCCTGGTGGCTCCACAGATCCCGAGCCTTCTTCGGTGCATGGGCCAGGTGCAGATCGGATGCATGGACCGTGGCGGGCGCCGGGGCCGGCCCAAGGTTGACCACGCCGCCGGCGACGCTGCCGTCAGCCAGAGGCTTGATCCAGGTCTCAAGATTTCCATCCTTGACGGGAGAGGCCTGCTTGCCGAGCGGGTCCTGATCGATGGCGATGACTTCCTTGTTGAGCAGGATCGATTTGGTGACATCCGACATGGTGCGGATGTCGTTGCCAGCCAGCAGAGGCGCGGCCGTGAGAGCCCACAGGCTCATGTGGGTGCGGTACTCGTCGTCGGTCATGTGACCGTTGCCGATCTCCAGCATGTCGGGATCGTTCCAGTGACCGGGGCGGGCGTAGGGCGCGGTCTTGACCTGCTTTTCGATATTGTCGATCATGCTGGCCCACTCGTCGCGGATGTCGCCGGTGGTGCGCCACAGATTGCCGCCCACTTCGGGTCCCCACTTCTCCACATCGCCCATGCCGTACTCGCAGAGGCTGTAGACGATAGGGCGGCCGGTTGCGGCCAGCGCGTCGCCCATCTTCTGGTAGACGGGGCGCAGAGAATCGTTCTTGTAGATTGCGCCGGCGCTGCACCAGTCGTACTTGAGGTAGTCGATGCCCCAGGAAGCCCACCGCTTTGCATCCTGCGCTTCGTGGCCGTAGCTGGCAGGGTAGCTGCCGCAGGTGCGCGGGCCAGGCGAGGAGTAGATGCCGAGCTTGAGGCCCTTCGAATGGACGTAGTCGGCAAGGGCCTTCATGTCAGGAAACTTGTGGTTGGCCGGCAGGTTGCCGTCGGCATCGCGCACGCCCTCCCATGTGTCGTCGATGTTCACATAGATGTAGCCCGCGTCGCGCATGCCGCTGGTGACCATCGCATCGGCCATGGTGCGCACGGTCTGGTCGTCCACCTTCTCGGCAAACAGGTTCCAACTGTTCCAGCCCATGGGCGGCGTCTTGGCCAGGCCGTTATCGGGAACCGTGTGCAGCGCGGGCGGCTCAAGGTAAGCCGGGCGAGGAATCTGGTCGGCCGCGGTGGCCTGGTGGGCGACGATCTGGTCTCCCCACTGCGAAGCGTGCAGTTCGCCGTTGACCAGGTCGCCGACCAGGAACGGCTTGGGGTCGTTCCAACCCACGCCCCACAGCTCAAAGTGGGTTCCGGTCGCCTTGCCCGTCACTTCATTGACAAAGCCGAGCGTTTGCAGAGTGCCGCTCAGCTTGTCGCCGTCCTGCTTGAGGTCGAGAATGCCCTTCTGCTGTTCGCCGTTTTCCATTGTTTTGCCGGTGGCGGCCCAGCGGCCGGTTAAGCTCTGCGCCTGGCTGGCCGCGGAGGCCAGAATGAGACAGAGCAGCAGCCCCAGAACGGTCAGGGCGCGACAAACAATCGTGGAATTCTTTGTGTGTCTTTCAAACATCATCGTGGTTCTCCAGGTTGCATGGGTTCTGCGGACGATCGGGTTCACTTTGGATTCGTGGCGGGGCGGTCCGCATCGCCATCGGGTCGAATCTCAATCACGCGCATCATCTGTTGATCGCGTTCTTCTTTTTTGTTCTTGATCTGGTCAAAGCGCTGCGACTGCTGTTCGCGGCGCGGGTCGCCAGTGCGGGCATAGAGCTGGAGCAGGCCGAAGTTGGCCGCGTAATCGTCGGGAACCAGCCGCAGCGCCTGATCGAAGTAGGCCGCAGCCCTGGAGAAGTCGCGCGACTGCACGCTGAGCTGGCCCAGTTCCGCGAGCGCATCGGCTTGATCGGGCCGCAAGGCGAGCGATTGCTTCAGCTCGTCCGCCGCCTCGTCCGCTTTTCCCTCCTGACGGGCGATGCGGCCAAGGTAGAAATGCGCTTCGGGCGCTGTCTTAGGGCTGGCGACGGCCTGCCTGAGCCATCCCTTGGCGGTGTCGTACTCCTTGGCGCGGAAGCCGGCTGTGCCCAGCGCCAGCAGGCCTTCGGGGTCCAGCGGACGCAGCTCGTGGTAGCGCTTCAGATAGGGCAGCGACTGCGACGGGTCATCGGAAAAGGAAACCACGATGCCCATTCCCAGGTTGTAATCGGGGTCGTCGGGCGCAAGGCGCAAGGCCTCGGCGATGGCTTTGCGGGCTTCCGCAAAGAGTCCGATCCGCACGCAGATGACGCCGAACTCGTAGGGCAGCGCGGGACTGCCCGGATCCAGCTCGCGGGCGTGCGCCAGGTAGCCGAGCGCGCCCTCATCGTCCTTTGCGGCGGCGGCAACGCGGGTCAAGTCTTCCAGGATCAGGGCGGATTTGCTGTCCGCGGCGAAGGCGCTTTCCAGCGTGGCGCGGGCAAGCTGCAATTTGCCTTCCGCCTCCTGGGCAAGGCCGAGAATGCGCAGCCCGGCAGCCGAAAGGGGCTGGCGGGTGGCGACAGCGGCATAGAGCGGCTCAATCAGGTCGGCGCGTCGCGCCTCGCGCAGTGCCGGCAGGCAGGTATCGGCATCCTGCTCGGTCAGACCGGGATTTGCATCGAGAGCGGCGGCCGCCTGGCTGGTGGCGTCGCGCTGGCCAAGCGCGGCATGGTCCGCGCACAGCAGCGCCTGCGCTCCCACCTGCGCGCCGGACTGCGCGCTCAGTTTTTGCAGGTGCTCGAGCGAGAGGCGATAGTCCTTGTTCCAGAACAGGACCGTCGCTGCCTGATAGTGGGCCTCGTCGTTGGCGGCATCGAACTGCAGCACTTTCAGGCTGAGCCGCAGAGCCTCGGCGCGCGCGGACCGGTCGGTTGCCGCGGTCTGCATCTTGAGGCGGCTCAGATTCAGACAAGCAGCCGTCAGCCGGGGATCGTGGGCAATGGCCGCGGAGAAATCCCTGCTCGCCTCGGCATCGTGGCCCTGCTGAATCTCCACCACGCCGAGCAGGTTCTCGAGGCCTCCATCGTGCGGATACCTGGCGGTTGCCGCCACGATCATGGCGCGTGCCTGATCCAGGTTGCCGGCCTCGATCTGCTGCTGGATGGAGAGAATCGCCTGCCGGTAGGCGGCGGAGTTCTGGGCGCCGGCGGCAGAAGCCACAGTCAGCAGCAGCGCCAGCGTGAGGAGGAGGCGCCCGCGCCCCCGCAAACCATGGCCGCGCACCGTCAGGGCTCCTCGCATTATGCTCTTCTCCACCACCGCTTCAGCTCCGTCCACTACACTATTCTCCATGAGGCGAGCAAACAGCAAGATGCTCCGCGCTCCAGTGTTGGCGCTGGCTGCGCTTGTTCTTCCCACGTTGTCCGCGCGCGCCCAATCGGCCGGCGAGGAGCCCGCGGCCCAGGCCTCGCCACAGACCTCGGTGATCGGTTCGCTTGCACTGGCGCCCGAGACAGCCAGCCAACTGCAGCGCGCAGTTGACGCGCGCGACTACATTGCCGCGGAGAAGCTGCTGCTGGCTGAAATCGATCACGACCCGCATTCCATCCGGGCGGCCCGCCTGCTGGCCTATGCGGGCACCGTCTATTTTCTCAACCAGGACTACCTGAACGCCGCGGTCGCGTGGAAGAAGTCGGAAGCGATCGCCCCGCTCGATCCCAAGCCGCATTTCTCGCTGGCCATGGCCTACATTCGCATCGGGCATCCGGTTTGGGCGCGCCAGGTGCTCGAGTCGCTGGCCGCGCAGAACGACAAGGAAGCGCTTTACCCCTACTGGCTGGGACGCCTTGACTACGACGGCAATGAATACCCCAGCGCGATCCGCAACTTCCAGCGCGCCATTGCGCTGGATCCGCGCATGGCGCGCGCCTATGACAACCTGGGCCTCTGCTACTTCTACCAGAACCAGAACGACCTGGCCGTAGAGAACTACAAGAAGGCCATCGATCTGGAGCACGGATCGGCGCATCCTTCCGCATGGCCGTATCTGAACCTGGCCATCACCCAGCAGTTTCTGAATCAGCTTGCCGACGCCGAGAAGAATCTGCGCGAGGCGCTGCGCCTGGACCCTGGCTTTGCCAAGGCGCACTTTCAACTGGGAACGGTGCTTGAAGATCAGGGGAAACTCGAGGCGGCGTTGGCGGAACTGAAAGAGGCTGCGCGGCTGGATGCGACCTATGCCGAGCCTCACATGGCGCTGGCGCGCGTCTACCACAAGCTGGGGCAGGAAGAGGCAGCGCGGCAGGAAGTCAAGACCTATTTGAGTCTCCATCCCCATTCCACTCCTACGCGCTAGCGCCTGTTTAAGGCAACGGAAGATATTGGAGGAGCCGCTGCCGCGGCGGCGGCCGGGCTGCGCTTGCAATCAAAAAAAATATGCGTCATCTGGCCCAGGCTGCAGGCCAGATGACGCGGCGGTAAGAAAACCGCAGTTTACAGCGAGTTAGAACTCCAGGCGGCCTGAGAACTGAATCGTACGCGGCGCGCTGACGCCACCGTTCCAGGTTCCGAAGTTGCTCTTTGCAACGTCAGTGTTGAACGCCACCGAGGGGCCGCCGTAGTTGCCGCCCTGCGATGAGATCAGGTAGTGGTTGTTGAACGCGTTGAAGAAGTTGGCGCTGAACTTGAAGGTGAGCTTCTCAGCGATCTTCGTGTTCTTGGCCAGGGCGATGTCCAGGTTCTTGTAGGCCGGTCCGTAAACCGAGGTCACGGCGTTGCCCGTGCCCGTATAGCCAAACGAGTTGAACGCGGACGAGGATTCAAATGCGGCGGGGTTCATGTACGGAATGCCGCTCTGGGGGTTGTAGCCATTGCGGCCATGAAGCTGGACGGTCTGGCCCGGCAGGATGCCCGGTACGCAGCCTTCGCGCAGGGCGGGAGCATCCAGTGAGGTGACGCAGTTGGAGGACCAGAACGAGTACGGCGTGCCGTAATCGTAGTGGTAGAGCGGCGTCGCCTGCCAGCCGCCGAGGAACCAGTTGGATGGTCCGGCGGTGTTGAGGAACTGCTTGCCGGCGCCAAAGGGCAGCTCGTAAACAACCGAGACCTGGACCGTAACAGGAACGTTATCCGGCACGATCGCCCATGCCCGCGGCTTTTCGTTGAACGGCGAGAACTGGCCGTTGTTGCCCTGGTTGCCTGCGCCGGTGGTGTTGCCCGACTGCACGGTATCCGAAGCGTCGGTGTACATCTTCTGGACGGTCAGCGCGCCCAGCACATAGAGGCCGTGTGACAGATGGCGCTCTACCTTGGCCTGGAACGAGTTGTAGATGGAGGTTGCATGTTGTTCGTTCTGGCCGGTGAGGCGGCCGCAGAACATAGGATAGGGCACCAGCGCCTGTGCCACGGTTGGGGAGCACGAGGTCATCTGCGAAGCCCAACCCACGTAAGGAGCCGAAATGCCATCCAGAGAAGTCTGATCAGGAGCGAAGGTGTCATTCAGATGCGTGCCGAGCGCCTGGATCCTGGGGTCGTTCGGGTTAAGGATGTTCAGCGGGCTCAAGGCCGAAGGCAGGTGAGTGCCCTTGGTGCCCACATAGGAAAGTGCGACGAAGAAATTGGCGGGCATCTGACGCTCGACAGTCATATTCCACTGTTGAGAGTAAGGGCGCCTGTTGCCGTCCAGAGGCCGGTACTTGATGCCGCCGGTCGAGCCGTTGTCATAGGACGAGCTGATGGTGCTCGCGGTGGAGCCGGTCTGCGCCGGGGAGATGCCGTTCTGCAGGTAGAGAGCAGGATTCTGGAAGTATCCCGCCGGGGTTTGATTCAAAGAAACGGTCTTGTTGAAGCCGTCCTGTGCCATGCCGCCATCCCAGCCGGGATAGAAGGCCTGACCATAATAGAGGCCGTAGCCGGCGCGCACAACCGTCTTTTCGTTCAGGGTGTAAGCAAAGCCAAGGCGAGGAGCGATGGCGTTCTTGAACGGAATCTCAGGATAGGGCGCTCCGTAGCTGGCATCTCCCCACTTGTTTCCAGCGTAGGCCAGGCGGCCCTGTAGTTGGGTGCCGCCGGCGGTCACTGCGCCAGGGTTGAGGCCGACCGGATCGAAGAACGACAGGTTGTCGAACTTCTCGCTGAACGGTGTGATGTAGTCCCAGCGCACGCTGTAGTTGAGCGTGAGCTTGGGGGTGAAGCGCCACGAATCGCCGGCATGAACCGCGTAGCCGTACTGGCGAGGATATTCTGCCGTGACGTTGTAGTAGTTGGTTGAAGCGGAACCCACGGCGCCCAGGAAGAAGGCGGCCATGTCGTCGCCGGGGCAGCCGGAAGTGTTGTACTGCGGGCAGTAGTCGGTGGTGGTAGGGTCGTTGTTCGAGTTGCCCGTTGTGGCCTGGGCAAAGCTGAACGTGCCGCCACGGTTGTTGCCCTCGTGGATGCTGGTGCCCGCCTTCTTCCACTCGAAGCCGGCTTTGATGGTGTGCCTGCCGTGGACGAGGGTAAACACATCGTTCAACCCGTAGGTACCGCGGGTGGTCACGTCGTGCGCCGAGCTGGCCGGTGACGAGGTGCCCAGTTGGGTGTAGTTGGCGAACGACATGGTGGGCATGTCTTCCGTGCTGGAAACGCCCGCAACCTTCGGCAGGGTGGAGGCGCCGTCGAGCTGGTAGTAGCCCTCATTGCGGTTCAGGTAGCCAAAGCTGAAGTGGTTGGTCATGTTGTCGTTGAGGGTGTGCTCCCAGTTGAAGCGCTGAATGGGCGCGTTCTCAGGGTTGGCGGGACCGGCATTCGACAGCGCGATGGGCAGATCGGTGTTGGTGTTGACGCCCGCGTACTGCCACCAGTAGGTGTAGTACAGGTGATCCTTCTGGCCGATGTTCAGGTCGGCGCGCGCAAAATACACGTTTTCGCTGTTGGTGAGCGAAGCCTGTCCGGACTTCGGAATCACGTAATTGTTCAGTTCGTTGGTGTTGGTGGGAGTGGGAAGAGCCGCCATCCAAGCCTTGGCGATGTTGTCTTCGAAGCGCGGGTCGATGATGTTGTTGGGAATGGCCGTGCCGGCAAGTTCCCCGTACTTGGTCGGATCGTTGGGATAGTAGAGCTGGCTTCCCCAGTTGCTGAAGTTGCCGGTACGGGCATTGGCCGATGCGATCGAGTCAACCGCCTTGACCGCGCCGCCGTGATCCTGGAACCCTTCCCAGTTGAAATAGAAGTAGCCCCTCAGGAACGACTTGTCGCCATGGAAGCCCGGAACGTACCAGGGGCCGCCCACAAAGGCGCCGAAGTCGTTTTCCTTGTCGGGACCCTTGGTGCTGCCGTACTGAGCCGAGTTGAAGAAGTCGTTGCGGATGTACTCGTAGCCGCCACCATGGAATTGCTCGCCGCCGCTCTTGGTCTGGATGATCAGCTGGCCGGAGGTGGTGTTGCCATACTGAGCGTCGTAGTTGGCGGTCAGAATGTGAACTTCGCTGGTGATGTCCGGTGACATGCCGAAGTCGGTCTGCAGAGCGACCATGCCGCTCTGGTTCATGTAGCCTTCCGAGGTGGTCACGCCGTCGACGATCGCTTCGTCACCGGTGATGATGCCGCCGTTGATGCGGGCGTTGAACGCGTTGTTGCCGCCGGCCGAGGTTACGCCGGGCATCATGGTGGCCACGGCCACTGAGGAACGCGGCGCGCCGGAGACCACCAGCGGGAAGTCCTGCAGAGCCTCGGGGCTCACGCCGCCTTCCAGCGTCTGGGTTTCGTAGTTGATCAGCGATGCATCGCCGATAACTGTGACCGTTTCGTCGGTTTTGCCCAGGTCCATGCGCACATCCACGCGAGCCACCTGGTTGATGGCAAGTTCGATCCCCTTGTGCGTGGTCGCCTTGAAGTTAGCCGCTGTTACGGTCAGGTCATATATTCCGGGGGTGAGGTTGCGGAACGTGTATTCACCCGAGTCGTTCGACACGAAGCTCGACTGGAACCCCGTGGCCTGGTTGGTGAGTTTCAGACTGGCGCCCGGAATCACTGCACCGCTTGGATCCTTTACCGCGCCGCTGAGTGAGGCATTGATATCCTGCCCATAGCTCAGATTGGTCACGGCCAAAAGAAAAATCCCAAGAAGTGTCATGAACAGGCAGTTCGTTGTAAATGACGAACGCTTTTTCATACCGTCTCCTTTTCAAATCATGGTGACATTCGCTCTCTGAGAACATTCCATGAGAGCTGTTGATTTAACCTGAACGCCGAAAATAACTCTTCGACGCTTACAACCGAGCCGTAAAGCGATTACGACCCCCACTTTCCGCCGAGAAACCTCTCAACAGAAATTACCGCCGACAGCTTCGAGCGCGGCCCATTTCGCGCAGCCCTCCAAGCCAACGAACATTCTAACCGTTGCACCGAGATCGCCGTTTGCAATACCGGTGAGCATATTTCGCAGACCCTCAGGCATTTCCGGCCGTCCGTATGGAGCCTGTCCTGACCCCGCGTCGGAACGGCCTGTCTCATCCCTGATCACGTTTACATTCCAGCCGCAGCCTACTGGCATCCCAAAAAACCCGAAACGAATCCAGCCTGCGAAAACGTTTCCAGTGCCAGTTTTAACCCCGCAAATGACCTTAGGTGGAAGTACGTCCGAAGGGTATACATATTTACCCCGTGTGTCAATGCAAACTTTCAATCCTTGCGAAGATCCGGGGGAAGGCATTCAGGCTCCGGTGGGACATAACCAAGACAATCGATTTCCTTTGCAGGTTATGTTGGCAGCCAAAGGCGCCGGCCGGCTCCGCGCCGCCTGCAAAGCAGGATTACGCCTGCATTCCTGGCGTGCAGGCGCGGGTTTGCTTTATCTTCTCAATGGATTTGCTGCTATTCTGCCGACACGTGCCATGCCCGCTTTCCACCCCGCTTTCGCCCCCGACACCCAGGCTGGCTGCTGCATTTTCACTGGCCCACCTCCGCTTCTCCGCGAGTTTCCGGCACTGTGCCGGCTCGCAAGTGCCCCGCGGGGAGGCAGCTGCTTCCCCCGGCAGAGGTCAATTTGCACGCATCCACAAAGTCAACAGGTGAGACGAATGGCTTCCGGCTCGGCTCGGGCATTCCATTTTCCGCGCCCGGTGCACTCATCCGATGGAGCAAGGCCTCTGTCCGCTGAGCGGTTCAGGACCTCGCTGCCTGGGCCGTGCGCCGGTGGAGCGCGCCTATGATCCGTTTCACCCGCCGCAGTATCCTGGCCGCGTTGGCCGCCGCGCTGCCCGGCTTTGCCCTGCGGCGGGCTTTGCCCCAAGCGCCTCATCCGTCTGAAACTGGCCCCGCTCAACAGCCGAACGCCGCGGCTGCGGCGCATCCCGCGCTCGGTAGCGCATCCCCCTGGTTCACCGACGTTGCCGGACGGTCGGCTTTCTCCTACCGCAGCAACAACAACTTTACGGGAAGGAAGTATTTTCCCCAGCCCATGTGCGGCGGCGTGGCAGCCATCGACTACGACAACGACGGCCGGATGGATCTGTTCTTCACCAACGGCGCCAAGCTGCCGGAACTGGTCAAGACCGGCCCCGAGTACTTCAACTGCCTGCTGCGCAACAAGGGAGACGGCACCTTCGAGGATGTGACCGCAAAGGCCGGGTTGAACGGCGCGGACCTGGGCTTTTGCTTCGGGGTGGCGGTGGCCGACTATGACAACGACGGCAACCAGGACATCTTCATCTGCAATGCCGGCAGGAACGCGCTCTACCACAACAATGGCGACGGCACCTTCACCGACGTCACGGCGGGCTCGGGACTCGACCGCAAGCCGGAAAACATGCTGAGCGTGGGAGCGGCCTGGTTTGACTACGACAACGACGGCCTGCTGGACCTGATTGTCACCAACTACACAACATGGACCCCTGAAACCGACAAGCAATGCTTCATGGATGCGCACAGCGAGGAGTATTGCAGCCCCACTGTTTACAAGAGCGTGGCTTCGAGGCTCTATCGCAATCTCGGACACGGCCGTTTCGAGGACCTTACGGAATCGAGCGGCATCGGCAAGGCGCTCGGCAAGGGGATGGGCATCTCGATTGCCGACTTCAACGGAGACGGGTTGATGGACATTTTCGTAGCCAACGACACCGAGCCGAACTTCCTGTTTATCAACAACGGCAACGGAATCTACAAGGAAAGCGCGCTGGAGTACGGCGTTGCCTATAACGCGCAGGGAGAGAGCGTCTCGGGCATGGGATGCGATGCCGGGGACTTCGATAACGACGGGTGGGTGGACATTGTCTACAACGATCTGTCCGGGCAGGCATTCGGCCTGCTCAGGAACGAAGGCGGCAAGTCGTTCAACGACATTACCTGGTCCAGCAAGCTTGGTCCGCTCAGCCGCAACCTGTCGGGATGGAGCATCGGTTTTATCGACTTCAACAACGACGGCTGGCTGGATATCTACTCGGCCAACGGGGATGTCGACAATCTGCGCGAGACCTCCCGGCAGCACGACACCATGTTTCAGAATCTTGACGGCAAGACGCTGAAGGACGTCACCGGGCAGATGGGGCCGGACTTCGCCTTCACCGGTTATCAACGCGGCTCGGCATTTGTCGACCTGAACAACGACGGATTCATGGACCTGGTTGTGACCTCGCTGGGCGAGCGTCCGCGCATCCTGATGAACAACGCCCTGGTCCGGAATCACTGGATCATGTTCGAGCTCAGGGGCCACAAGAGCAATCGCGACGGAATCGGCGCTTCCATCAAGCTCACCACCGCATCCGGCCGCACGCTCTATAGCCATGTGACCACCAGTGTGGGGTTCATGTCCGCGAGCGACCGCCGGCCGCATTTCGGCCTCGGCGCAGAGACAAAGATCGACCACGTGGAGATTCGCTGGCCGAGCGGAATTGCGCAGCGCATCGATCACCCCGCTGTGGACCAGATCATGAAAGTCGAGGAGCCGGCGCCGCCGGCCAAATAGTGTAGGCCCTATTGCCCTTCAACCACCGTCAGAATCTGGTCGGCTTTCACATGGGTCAACACCTGTTTCACGCCCGTGGGCCACCACAACTCGATCTTGTCGATCACCGCGGCCTGCCCCAGCCCGAAATGAACCCGCTTGTCGCTGGACGAACTGTAGCCGACAGCCGTCGTGGCCTGGTTGAACTGCACTCCCTCCGGCGTTGTGATCTTGATCCGCGTGCCCAGGCCGTCGCGATTGTCCTTCGTTCCCACCAGCTTCAGGATGATCCAGTGATTGCCATTCGACGTCCGGTTCATCAGCAACTGCGCCTTGTCGTTCAGCACGCTCACCACAATGTCGATCTTGCCATCGTTGTTGAAATCGCCGAAAGCAGCGCCGCGATGAGACCTGGGAACCAGGAAGCCGGCCCCCGCGGTTGAACTCACATCGCTGAAGGTGAACTTGCCCATGTTGCGGAGCATCCCGTTGGGGATCAGGGCGGGCCGATGAAGCACCTCCAGCTCGTTGTCGAGAATGGCGCTTCCCGCAGTGAACAGGTCCTTGTAGCCGTCGTTATCGAAGTCGAATGCGCCAGTGCCCCATGCGGTGATGCGGCGGCTGAAAGCCGTCATCCCCGATACCTCTGTCACATCGTCAAACTGGCTGCCCATGTTCCTGTAAATCGGAAACGTGTTGCCGAACATGGCGGTGTGAAAGATGTCCGGGAGGCCGTCGTTGTCCAGGTCGCGGAACTCCGCGCCCATGCCCGCCACGACGCCGCCGTCGGAGGTGTACGCAACCCCCGCTTCCAGGGCGACGTCTTTGAAGGTTCCGTCGCCGTTGTTGTGCAACAGGAAGTTGGGAATGGTGTCGTTGGAGACAAAAACATCGGTAAATCCGTCGTTATCGTAGTCGGCGAAGGCTAGTCCCATCCCCTTTCCGACGTATTGCGCAATGTGCGAGGGAACGGAAACGTCGGTAAACGTACCATCGCCGTTGTTCCGGTAGAGAATATTCTGGGTTCCTTTGAAGTTTCCGGGGGCGCAATAGGTGCGGACGCCGCCGATGGAGCAGAGCTTGCAGTCGGCGATGTTGTAGTCCAGGTAGTTGATCACCAGCAGGTCGAGGAGTCCGTCGTTGTTGTAGTCGAACCAGCCGGCAGCCACGGCCCACGGCTTGCCCTTGCCGGGAATGGCGCCGGCAACCCCCGCCTTGTCGGTCACATCGGTGAATGTTCCATTGCCGTTGTTGTGCAGCAACTGGTTGCGGTTCACGCCCGTAATGTAGAGGTCGACAAAGCCGTCGTTATCGAAGTCCCCGGCCGCAACCCCCATCGAGTAGCCGATCCCCTTGATGCCGGCCTGCTCGGTGACGTCGGTAAAGGTCCCGTCCCCGTTGTTCCGGTAGAGACGGTTCCAGTAGCTGGGATCTGACTTCTCGAGTGAGGGAATCGCCGCGCCATTGGTAAAGAAAATGTCAAGAAGGCCGTCGTTGTTGTAGTCGAAGACGGCCACGCCGCCCAGCATGGTTTCGATGGAATACCGTTGCGGACTGACGCTGTTCCTGAGTTGGAACCCGATGCCGGAGCGATCGATCATGTCCTCGAAGGAGATCTGTCCTGCCGGTGGAACCGCCGGCGCGGGCGTACCGCCCTCCTTGCTCCTGGATGCGGATGAGGATTGGGCGCCCTCCGCAGACGGCGAAGCCTGCAAACCAAACCCCAACGGGGCGATTCCCGCCAGCGCCGCCGCCAGGAAAGCGAAGTGGATGAACCGCCAGCCGGCCTGTGCCGGGTCAGGGCACGCAGTCGCGCGTTGCTTTGAGCGGGCCGCCCTCAGAAGCCCGATTCCAGGCACAACTCTCGATTTGAAGGGTAGCGGCATTTGTCTTGCCCAGTATAGTGGCTGGCAAGATGCTTCTGCGCTGCCGGCTCCAGCGGCTGGGGACCGCGGCAGGTGAGGCCGATGCAAATAGGTTGGGAGGCCGCGTGACAGGCGCACCGCCGCGAGCCCAAGATCACGATTTCGCTATCGCCTCGTCGGCGACATGTGAACCATCGAACCACGCCACCGCGGCGCCCACCAGAGCGACGTGCTCAAAGAGTTCCGAGACCCGGATGTCCAGGTGGAGGTCTTCGACCTCCTTGCGCGCGCTGGGCAGAAAAAGCTCGGCCGAGCGGCTGATGCCTCCGCCGAGAACGACCACCTGCGGGGCAAATTCGCTGACGGTGGCGCGCATGGCCTTGCCCAGGTTATGACCAAACTCCATGAAGGCCTGGCGTGCTTGAGAGTCCTTCGCGGCGCCGCCGGCCAGCGCCGCCACCTCTTTTTCCAACCCGGTGCTGTGGTAGTAGGTGTGGCGGATGGCTCGCGACGAAACCGCATCCTCAACAATGCCGCCCAGGAAGGGCAGGTTCCAGATTTCGCCTTCCGGGGGAACACCTTTGCCCTCGGTGACGATCTTGCCGTTGATGGCGAAGGCAGAGCCGATTCCGGTACCCAGAGTCATTCCCACAGCGCGTTCAAAGCCCTTCGCCGCTCCTACGCCGATTTCGCCCATGAGAAAAGCTGACGCATCGTGAACGAAGCGCACCTGCGACGGGCGCAGACCAAACCGCCCGGCCAGTGCGGTGCGCAGATCGAAGCCATAGAGATAGGGAAGTTTGTGGCGCATCAGGCTGATGCCGGCTGCGAAATCAAACGGCCCGGGAAAGGCGAGCCCGGCTCCATCCAGGCGGTCTACCTCGCTTGCAGCCTCGCGGCCCAGGCGCTCCAGCAGGTCGAGGAAGGCGGCGCTGGAGGCCTCTTCCGGGTGGGGCGCCGTGACCACGGGGCCCAGGAGGAAACTGCCTGTAGTGCATAGAGCCGAGGAGACATGGCTGCCTCCAACGTCGTAAACAAGAACGCAGTTTTCCCGGAATGCGGACATGGAAACCTCGACAATGTTAGCGATACCGGTTATAGCATACGCTCCCATCGAAGTCGAAGGAATTAGGCAAAAATAGGCAATCAGCATCTATTTTTGCTCAATATGCGGGCGTTTTCGTCATGGTACCGGTATCTTGACAGTCGTCGAATGGTATGTGTATCAAGATGCCCGCCAGGGCGGCGGCAGCTCGGAGGCCGGTTGCTCCGGGGCTGGGTTGCGCATTTCAACAGCTCGGGAGGCAGCCTGAAATGCACCATGGCCACGTTGCTCGTCCGGGTGATTCGGTGCGCCCTTTCACGGCGCGCTGCATAATGCCGACGGAATCTTCTGGAGGCTCACTTTGTACCCAATTCGGAACTCCTGCCGGGTTTTGCATGTTTCTCATCAACCAGGAGAATTCGGCAAACAGGATGAGCCCGAGTGGCGCCATTTCCATCAGTGCGAGCCAGGAAGCCTGGACCTCCGCCCCTGGTGGTTCCTGATGGCGTGTCAAGCCATGCCGGCAAGGAGGGTCTTATGCACAGTCCAAAATTCACAACTTCGGCAACCAGTGCGACAATTACGGCGCGAACCATAAGAATGGTACGAGCCGGTTGGGGGTTCCGCGCAACATAAGCGAAGTCTTCGTTGCTCCATGCAAGGCCAAATACGACCACGGAGTATCCCGAGCAGGGGCCAAGAATGCCGGATGCCGTTGACCAACGGCGGTGCGCAAATGGGACATAAATCAGCGGGCCAAGGAGCATTCCCGCAACCATAGCCAGCGTCGCCTTGAACCGGTTTACCTTTCAAAACACGCGCATCGCTCCGCGAGCTCGGGGAGCTTGGACAGAATCTTCCTCCGGGTCCGAACTCGCACTGAGTATGCAGCCGGTTAGACTATCCCCATGACCAAGCGAATCGGTGTGCATCTGGGCACGGCGGGCGGGGCTTCGAATGCGGTGGAGCGCGCCCGCGAGATAGGCGCCAACACATTTCAGTTTTTTTCGTCGAGCCCGCGCATGTGGCGCGCGCCCAAAGTGGACCCGGCCCAGGCTGCCCGCATGAAGGCACTTCGTGCGGCTCTCGACGTGGGCCCGTTGGTCATTCACACCAGCTACCTGGTCAACGTATGCAGCCAAACCGAGGACGTGCGCGAGAAGAGCGTGGCGGCGTTTCGCGGCGAGATCGAACGCGCCCTCACCTGGGGCGCGGAGTCTCTCGTTCTCCATCCCGGCTCGTGGAAGGGGCTTACGCGTGACGAGGGGCTGATGCTGGCAGCGGACTCGATTACGCGCGCCATCGACGGACTGGCGTGGCAGGGAACCGGCTTCCACATCCTGATTGAGAACACCGCCGGCGCGGAGTTCTCGCTGGGCGGCAGCTTTGAGCAGGTGGCGGAGCTGGTCGCGCGGCTCAGGGCCACCGCGCCCGTCGCCGTCTGCCTGGACACCTGCCACACCCACGTCGCCGGCTACGACCTGGTCGGCGAAGAGGGCTATGCCGAGACCATGAAGCAGGTCGAGGCAACTGTCGGCTTCGATGCCGTGCGCGTGTGGCACTGCAACGACGCCAAGGCCGAACGCGGATCGAAGCTCGACCGGCACGAGCACATCGGCCAGGGAACGATGGGCGTCGAGCCTTTCCGCCGCCTGCTCAACGATCCGCGGTTTGCCCACGCCGCCTTCATCGCCGAGACTCCGGTGGACGAGCCCGGCGACGAGGAGCGGAATGTTCGGGTACTGAAGAGCCTAGTGGTATGATTCTAGTCTTTTCCTATTGTACCGTTGTGCGGTACAATAGCACAAGAGGGAAGGCTACCGCATGATTCTCGGATTCCGGGACCGCTGGTTGCAGGAGTTTTTCCTCCACGATCTGCCCAGCCGGAATATTCCGCCGGATCTGGAGACACGGCTATTCAGGAAGCTGCAACTGCTGGACGATGCGATGTCGGACGCTGACTTGCGCGTGCCCCCCAGTAATCATTTCGAGAAGCTGCGAGGAAATCTTGTTGGGTGGCATTCCATTCGGGTCAACGAGCAGTGGCGGCTGATCTTCCGGTGGAACGGAAGTAGAGGCGAAGCAATCGATGTTTATCCCGACAATCACAGTTATAGGTGAGGAGCGTTTATGTTGAGCACGGAACGCAAACCCGTGAGCGTGGGAGAGATGCTGGTGGAGGAGTTTCTGACTCCCATGGGCCTGACGCAGGGGGCATTGGCTGAGGCGATGGGAGTGCAGCGCAAGCTGGTCAACGAGCTTTGCAACGACCGCCGCGCCGTTACCGCCGATACGGCGCTGATGCTGGCGCGTGTATTCGGCAATTCGCCGGAGTTCTGGCTCAACGTGCAGCGCCGGACGGACCTGTGGGAGGCGCTGCACACACCCAAGCGGCGGCAGCGGATTGAACAGGCCCGGGCGTTGCAGGCGGCCGGGTAAGTTGCAGGAATGTCCCAGGCTTCAGATTTTTTCATGCAGTCGTTGCATTATCGCAGTTTGTAGCTCCGGCGATGTGGGACCAGCATCGAGGTATGATCGCTTCCGAATCGCCCAAAGATGAGACGATACGGCTTCGGCCGTGGCGGACCAAAGAATAAGCCCATATATTTCAGGTCAAGATCTGACACAACGAACGCCGGGACGACCGCATTCGAATCAAGTGGTCCATTGAAAACCAAAAGCGTGAATTGATGGGTTGATTTGGTCTTGTCGATCACCACGGCGGCAAAATCACGGAGCCCATCGCCGTTGAAGTCGCCCGTCGCAACATACGGATGATAATCCGGGACCGGACGCCATATTCCCCTGTCGCCCGCCTTCATTTGTTGAATATCTTCAGAACAATCGCAATCTATATCCGTCGCGGCACGGAATTGCGGATGATTTGCCAGCCAGTTCGTCAGGGCCTTTTGCTCATGCGGATACAGTGTGTGGCCTGCACAGGCAGGCACAACAAGCGCAAGGAAAATCGAGGCTGCGAACGCAAATCTAACGCTGAACATGATGGCCCTATTCTTGACAGGAATTTCTGATCTGTCTAGCTGCATCGGCATTTCATGCGCCTTCCGTTTACACTGAACATGACATGGCGGAAGAGAAAGAACTGCGTTACGACCCGGCGGCGATTGAACCCAAATGGCAGCAGCGATGGGCCGCGGACCCCGCGCTCTATGCGGCCGAGCCCGCAACCTGCGGCAAGCCCAAGTATTACGTGCTTGAAATGTTGCCTTATCCCAGCGGCCAGTTGCACATGGGCCACGTGCGCAACTACTCGATCGGCGATGCGCTGGCGCGGCACATGTGGATGCGTGGCTACAACGTGCTGCACCCCATGGGCTGGGATGCTTTCGGGCTGCCGGCCGAGAACGCGGCGCTCAAGAACCACGTTCCTCCGCGCGAGTGGACCGTTTCCAACATCGCAGGAATGAAGCGGCAGTTCGAACGCCTGGGCATGGGCTTCGACTGGGCTACGGAGGTGACCACCTGTCTGCCCGACTACTATCGCTGGAACCAGTGGTTCTTTCTGCGCATGTTCGAACGCGGCCTCGCGTATCGCAAGAAGAGCAAGGTCAACTGGTGCCCGGAGTGCGCCACAGTGCTGGCCAACGAACAGGTAGTGGACGGCTGCTGCTGGCGCCACGAAACGACAATCGTGGAGCAGCGCGACCTGGTGCAGTGGTTCCTGCGCATCACCGTCTATGCGCAGGAGCTGCTTGACGGCCTGGACAAGCTGGACGGCTGGCCGGATAAAGTGCGCACCATGCAGCGCAACTGGATTGGCCGCAGCGAAGGGACGGAGGTGGACTTTTTCCTGGAAGAGCAGGGGGCCGGACTGCAAGAAGCAGGTCCTTCGACTTCGCTGCGCTCCGCTCAGGATGACAGTCGGGTTCGCATTCGTGTGTTCACCACGCGCGTGGATACGATCTTTGGCGCGACCAGCGTGCAACTTGCGCCGCAGCATGCGCTGGTGGCAACGCTGACGGCGGCCGACCCGGCGCTTAAGGTCCAGGTGGACGAACTGATCGAGCAGCAGAAGAAGGCGCGCGAGGCGGGCGACCTGGGCGCGATTGAGAAGCACGGCGTTTTCACGGGCCGCTCGGCCATTAATCCGTACAACGGCCAGCCCGTGCCAATCTGGGTATCCAATTACATTCTGGCCGACTATGGCACCGGCGCCATTATGAGCGTGCCGGCCCATGACGAGCGCGACTTCGAGTTTGCCAACAAGTACGGTCTCGAAATCCGCCAGGTGATTGCACCTGCCGGCGAGGACGGCCAGCCCACCGGCGAAGAGACGCCGCTGCCATTCACATCGGAAGACGGAGTCCTTCTCCGTTCCGGAGACTTTACCGGCTTGAAGTGCGGTGACGCGCAACTGCTGATGCAGGCCATGGCGGAGCGCGCCAGGTTCGGCGAAGCGAAGGTTACCTATCGTCTGAAGGACTGGGGCGTCAGTCGTCAGCGCTACTGGGGCACGCCGATTCCCATGGTCTATTGCCAGTCTCATTGCGAGGGGGACGGCCCGCTTCCGGTTCCCGACGACCAACTGCCCGTGCTGCTGCCCGAGCAGATTGAGATTACGCAGCAGGGCGGCTCGCCGCTCGGCCGCGTGCCGGAGTTCGTGAATACGACCTGCCCCAAGTGCGGCGGCCCGGCCAAGCGCGAGACCGACACGATGGACACCTTTGTCGACTCCAGCTGGTACTTCTACCGCTACACCGACGCGAAGAACGCGAATGCGCCGTTCGGCTCGGAGACGGTGAAGTACTGGTTTCCCATCGACCAGTACATCGGAGGCGTGGAGCACGCGATCCTGCACCTGATCTACTCGCGCTTCTGGACCAAGGTGATGCGCGACCTGGGCATGATTGTGAACGACGAGCCGGCGCGCCGCCTCTTCACGCAGGGGATGGTCATCAAGGACGGCCACAAGATGTCCAAGTCGAAGGGGAACGTGGTCTCGCCCGACGACATGGTGGCCCGCTACGGCGCCGACGCGGCGCGGACGTACTCGCTGTTTGCCGCGCCGCCCGATCGCGATCTCGATTGGCAGGAAGACGGCGTTGCCGGGGTGAGCCGTTTCCTGGGCCGCGTCTGGCGGCTGACCACAAAGTATGCGCCGGCAGCACGCACAGGCCGCGGTCAGCAGGCCGAAGCGCCCGCGGGCATTTCGCTGAAGCTGCTGCGCAAGCTGCACCAGACGACCGCGAAAATCACGCTCGACTTCGAGGGCCGCTGGCACTTCAATACCTGCGTCGCCGCGATTATGGAGCTGGTGAACGAGATCCAGGCTGCCGATGCGCAACTCGCCGCCGGAGACGTGCCGCCGCCGGTGCTGCTGGAGCTGCTGCGCACGCTGGTGCTGCTGCTGGCGCCGTTTGCGCCGCACCTGGTGGCCGAGCTGTGGGAGGAACTGGGCGAGGAGAGTTCCGTGCTGCGCGCGCCCTGGCCCACGAGCGATCCCGAGCTCGCGAAGGAGGACGAACTCGAAGTCCCGGTGCAGATCAACGGCAAGCTGGTGACGGTGGTGCGCGTGGCCGCCGATGCCGACGCGAAGACCCTTGAAGGCGCGGCCCTGGCCGATGAGAAAGTGCGGGGGCGCATTGCCGGCAAAACGGTCGTGAAGGTGATCGTGGTGCCGCGCAAGCTGGTGAACCTGGTGCTCCACCCCAGCGACAAATACCCGTCGCCGGGGGCCCAGGTGGTGAAATGACCGCTCCGCTGCGCGGAACCCAGTCGCTGGTGGGTCAGATGGGCTTTGTCTTCGACCGGCCGCTGCTGACCCTGATCGAGGTTGGCTGGCGCTGGCTGTTCGGCATTCCTTTCCTGGCGGTTTGCTGGATCGAGGCGCAAAAGATTCTGGCGGCTGTTCCGCCAGACTCCGCAGGCCTGGACACCCTCAACGCGCAGAATCCCTGGCAGGCGTCGGTGCAATTGGCCCACGCCTGGTCTGTTTATGCGCCGCACGCCGGCGCGGTGCTGCGTTGGCTGGCGCCGCTCGGCGCACTGGCCTGGATCATCGTCTCCAGCTTTGGCCGCAGCCTTGTCCTCACGCGCATTGATTCAGGCTTGCCCGGCCGCCTGCCTTACCGGCCGCTGGCGATGATGTTGTTACAGACCGGCTGGCTGGCTCTGCTGGGCGCAATCGTCTGGGCCTGGTTCAGTTGCATGCAGTGGGTCGCCGCCACGCACATCACCATAGGCGCCGAGCCCGATCTGGTGGGCTTTGCCGCCTGGGCCATCTTTCTTGCGCTCGGGTTCTTCACCGTCTGGGCGGTGGTCAGTTGGACGCTTTCGATTGCTCCGCTGGTGATGCTGCTGGAAAAGCGCTCCGCGCTCTCGGCTCTTGTTCAAAGCCTCGGGCTGGGCAAGGCATTCACCGGCAAGCTGGTGGAGATCAACCTGGTGATGGGCATCGTGAACCTGGCGCTGATTGTGCTGGCCATGGTTTTGTCTGCCGCGCCGCTGCCCTTCAGGGACCAGCTTGGCTCCGATGCTCTGCACTGGATTGGCGCCGTTGCCATTGTCTTCTATCTCATCGCCAACGACTACTTTCAGGTGGTGCGGCTCAAGGGCTTTGAAGAGTTCTGGAAGCGGTTCAGGGGCAGCGAGTCAGCACACGGTTAGTTGTGCCTCAGCGGGCTGAAAAAATCCGTCATCAGAATAACTTCATCCGAATGACGAGATACTTCTTGGGATCTTCGCGGATGCTCTTCACCAGTTGCTGCGTCTGATCGAGCGTCTGGTCGGCGTGGTCGTAGACAGAGCGGTTTTGCACCAGTTGGCCGAGTGTCCCCTTGCCCTGGTCAATGCCGGTGAGGATATTGTCGAGGCGGGTGACAGTGTCATCCAGCTTCTGCGCAAAGTCGGGGTCCTTGGCGAGCTTGCCTATGGAGCCCTTGCCTGCATTGATCTCGGTAACCAGCTTGTTGGTGTTGCTGACGGCGGCATTCAGGTTGTTGTAGAACGACTCGTCCTTGAGCAGCTTGCCGACGCTGCCTTTGCCCTCGTCCAGGCCGGTCGTGATCTTGTCGAGCTTATCGACGGCCGAGCTGGCGCGGGTGTAGAGCGTGTCATCGTTCACCAGTTTGCCCAGCGACCCCTTGCCGCCGGCGATGGCGCTGGTAATGGTCTGAAGATCGGTGGCGATGGTGGTGATCTTGCGCGCCAGGGAGGGGTCGTTGATAAGCTGGCCCACGGTTCCGCGATTCGAATTGAGCGAGTCCACCAATGCCTCGATCTTCTTTGTCAGCGTCTGGACCTGGGTGATGGAGTCCTCGCTGGTGCGGATCACGTCCTGAATGCTGGGCGATCCGGAGGCTCTCAGTTCCGCGTTGTTGGCCGGCGGAGGACCGCCGGCTTGCGCCGAACTGATGTCGACGTAGCTATCGCCCAGAACGCCGGCCTGGGCGATAGAAGCGGTTGAATCCGTGTGCAGATCCTGCTCGAATTGGTATCCCACCTGCATAGTGACTTCGACGGGTGTGGGGTTGCGGTTGGGAACCACGCGCACATGCGTCACATTGCCAATCGTCACGCCTTCCAGCGTCACCGGAGCGCCGTCCTTGATTCCCGCGGCGTTTTCAAAGTAGCTGCGAAGCAGCAGCTTGCGCGCAAACAGCCCGCCCGATGTGCCGGACATGAGAATGATCAGCGCAACCAGCACGGCCGTGGAGACCAGCACCAGCGCTCCCACCCTCAGTTGCGACCACTGAATCTCTTTGCGACTTGGCACGCGATACCCCTGGCTGAGTTGACAGGTATTCGCCTAGAGAATAGCAGACCAGCCGGGCTACAGCCCGTCTTCCAGCACGACGCTGGCCATGGCCAGGCCGGTGGTGTGGGTGATGGAGAGGGCAATGTGCGTCACGCCCATCTGTGCGGCAATCTGCCCTGCGCGGCCATGAAGCCGGAGCGTCGGCCTGCCGCCCCGCTCGCGGACCACCTCAATCTCCAGCCAGTTCACGCCATGGCTGATCCCCGTACCCAGCGCCTTGGCTCCCGCCTCTTTGGCGGCGAAGCGGGCGGCAAAGCTCTCCGCGGAGCTGCGCTTGCGCAGACAGTAGGCCTGCTCCCCCGGCGTGTAAATGCGATTGAGAAACCTGCTGCCGTAGCGCGAGATGGACTGCTGAATGCGCCCAATCTCCGCCAGATCGATTCCGGAACCGACAATCATGCTGTCTTTAAAGCTAAACCATCTTGCTTTCCTTCGGGTTATGGTCAATCCAGCTCGTAAATGGGCAGCCTGCCAGGCGGCCGCGAGGCTCTCGTCCAATTACCACCGCAAAGCGCAAGCAGGGGCTGGCAAGGCGGGGTGTTTCATCACTGGTCAAACCCCGTGCGACTCCGGGACAGTAGTTATGTCGCATCAGCCCTCACCGATAAGCGGTATGTGAGACTAACGATGCCAGACCGGGATACGGGGCAAGCAATGACTTTCCCCTGGGCTATGGAGATGAGGGCCATTTCCACCGAAGAGCCCTCTCGGCTGGTTCAGAACCTCACCGGAGCCATTCTTGCCTGCGGAGGATGGGTACTGAACCGCGGCGCAAACGACTCCGGTACGGTCAGCGTGTTGTTTGAATTCGAGCGCCGGGCCTGCGTCGATATCTATAGCGTCCTCATCGCCTCCGGCCTGGAGTTGAGCCAGAGCGGCCATATCCGCTTTACCGAGCTCTGCCAATGCACGCGCAGCCAGCAACGAGAGTGCGGCATGGAAATTGCCAGCATCGACCTCGAGATTCAGACCTTCCCCGTGGAAATGGTGCAAAGCCCCACGGTTAACGAGGCTGCCTGACCGGCCCATCCGCTGCGGTGCAAGGCGGCGCTCCAAGTCAAAAGAGGAAGGGAATGAAGCGCCGCGTCTGCTTCATATACGCGCCATAGGCCGGGCCGAAGCGGTTGAGATTCTCCCGCTCTTCGGCCATGGCGGTGGCGGCCAGAAAGCCGGTTGCGCCCACGGCCAGGGCGATGGAAGCGAGGCCGAATGGCTGCTTGAGCCATGCGCCCCAGCTGAGCATCAGCAGCGACGCATACAGCGGATGGCGAATCCAGCGATAGGCGCCCGCGGTGACCAGCACCGTGGTGTTTTCAAAAGCCAGGTTCGCGTTGGGCTGTGGCGCCGGCGAGGGGCGGCCGATGACGCGCAGCAGGCGAAAGCCTTCAACCGCCAGGCCGATGGAAAGCGCCCCGCACAGCCAGGCGAACAATTGGCGCGGCGAGAATGGATCGCGGAACCAGAGCGGAGCGTTGAGCAGGATCAGGGCCAGCAGCAGCTCAAACGCGAAGAACCTGTAGAAGCCGTGCGTGCGCAAATCCCTGAAGGATCGCCAGGAAAGCGGAAGGATGGCGATGGATGCGGCCAAGAACAGAACAACACCCAGCATTGGGGTCCTCCAGGCTTCCGGAACGCCGCCGGCGCCCATGCCGGCAGAGGCGGGCGCGGCTCTCAACCCGCCTCAACCAGCCCATACCGCCGCTGCCAGGACTCTTTCAGCCGCGCCCAGACGCGCGCGCGCTCTGCCTCGGTCCCCTCGGGTGCGCCCTCGCCCGCGGCCGGCGGATTGGCAAAACGGGCGGCTTCCATTTTAGCCAGTTCCAGCAACTGCCGGTCGCGTACCAGACTCGCCACGCGGAAGTCCGGCAGCCCGGCCTGCCGCGTTCCGAAAAACTCGCCCGGGCCGCGCATGGAAAGGTCCAACTCCGCCAGCTCAAATCCATCCTGCGTGCGCACCATGGCGTTCAGCCGCTCCTCGCCCAGCGGAGAAACGTGTGCGCCGGTCATTAGAATGCAATAACTTTTGGCCGCGCCGCGCCCCACTCTTCCGCGCAACTGGTGCAGTTGCGCCATGCCGAACCGCTCCGCGTGCTCGACCACCATCACCGTCGCGTTCGGCACGTCCACGCCGACTTCGATCACCGTCGTCGCCACCAGCACATCGATCTCTCCGCGCTGGAACCGCCGCATGATGATCTCCTTTTCATCGGCGTCCAGCCGCCCGTGCAGCAGCCCCACGCGCAGACCGGCAAGCGGCCCCGTGCGGAGTTTTTCGTGCATCTCCACCGCCGATTTCAACCCCGATTTCGCCCCCGGATTCGCCTCCTGCACCGCCTTCGGAAACAGCTACGCCGTCTTGCCCTTGCGTGGGGATTTGGGTGCCGGATCGGCCGTCGCCTCGATTCCAATCTCCGGGTCGTCGTGGGAGAAATCCAGCTCCGGCTGGTCGTCCTTGCTGCCCTCGATCACCGGGTAGACGATGTAAGCCTGCCGCCCCTTTCCGACCTGCTTGCGCACAAACTCCCACACCTTGCCCGCTTCCTCGCCCGGAACCCGCCGCGTCACAATCGGCGTCCGCCCCGGCGGCAGCTCATCCAGCCCGCTCACGTCCAGGTCGCCCGAGAGCGAGCGCGCCCGCGTCCGCGGAATCGGCGTCGCCGTCATCACCAGCACGTCCGGCTCCGCCTGATTTGGCTTCTTCATCAGCTTGAACCGCTGCAGCACCCCGAAGCGGTGCTGCTCGTCCACCACCACCAGCCCCAGGCGGTCGAACTCCACCTTCTCCTCGATCAGCGCGTGGGTGCCGATCACCAACTGCGCCTCGCCGCGGTTGATCATGCCGCGCGTCGAGCGCTTGCAGTCCTCGTCGAGCGAGCCGGTCAGCAGTACGATGCGTGGCTTGCGCGACGACTTTTCCAGGAGCTTGCGCGCGGCGAGAAAATGCTGCGTGGCCAGAATCTCCGTGGGCGCCATGAGCGCCGCCTGGTAGCCGTTCTCCATGGCCACCAGCATGGCTTGCAGGGCCACAATCGTCTTGCCCGAGCCCACGTCCCCTTGCAGCAGCCTCCGCATCGGGCGCGGCTGGCGCATGTCGCCCACAATCTCGCCCAGCGCCCGCTTCTGCGCCGCCGTGGGGTGGAACGGAAGCACTTCGCGGATTGCCTCGCGCACCTTGTCGGTGGTCGCAAATGCAATTCCGGCCCGCTCCCGCATGCGGCGCCGCTTCAGCTCCAGACCCAGCTCCAGGAAGAACAGCTCCTCGAAGATCAGCCGCCGGTGCGCCGGCGTTGCCCATCCCTGCAACTGGGCAAAGGGCGTGCCCTCGGGCGGAAAATGCACCTCGCGCAGCGAACTCTCCCGGCTCGGAAGCCCGAGCCGGGCCAGCATCGCCCGCGGCAGGCACTCCGGCACCGCGCCGCGCACCGCCTCCAGCAGGTTAAAGATCGTCTTGCGCTGCCAGCGCGAAGCCAGCCGAGCCCCGCCCAGCGACTCGTAGACCGGCGTAATCCGCCCCACTTCCAGCAGCCGCGTCTCGGCGTCGTCCCCCTCGTCCGGCAGCAGCTCGAACTGCGGCTGGATCATCTTCAGGTTGCTGCTGGAGCGCGACGGTTCGACCCGGCCGTAGACGGCGACAGTCTGCCCGGCGTGGAACTTGCCATTCAGATAAGTCCCGTTGAACCAGATGCACTTGAGCGCGCAGCGGCCCTGGCCGACGGTCAGCTCGAAAATAGGGGCCTTGCGGGTGCGCAGCAGGATGGAGCCGCGCACTTCGGCGATCACCGAGGCCATCTCACCTGTTTTCAACTCGTCCAGGCTGCGCGGGTTCTGCCGGTCCTCGTAGCGGAAGGGCAGGTGGTAGAGCAGGTCCTCGGCGGTCTTGATGTCCTTGGCCGCGAGCAGCTCCGCCACCTTCGGACCAACGCCGCGCACATACATGACTGGAGTATCGAGGCCGGGCACAATCAGGATGCTACATGGCTTGCGTGCGAAGGAACAAATGCGCCGTAATGACTTCGCCACGGCGTGATCCGCGGTACCGGCCGTGACCGCCAAAACCGGAGAATTTACCCCGCCCATTTTGTGCTGCCTACGATTTCAGCATCCGGCCAACGATGGGTTGAGGCGGGGGAAAGTGCCTGAT
>VFSW01001971.1_pt1 | contig 31102 bp, 29 predicted proteins | sample 5358111 | NCBI WGS metagenome assembly VFSW01 (sample SAMN11554181, study PRJNA540505) | mine drainage metagenome | isolation source: sediment from site ElyBrook_90M | place: USA: Ely Copper Mine, Vershire, VT | collected 2017 | reverse complement strand
AACCAACACTCCGGACACCAGACTCCGCATAATCACGCGCTACACATAATCGGCCCGGCCGACATAGATGCGGTGGCTGGGGGCGTTGTCGTTGGACTTGGTGGTCTCCGGGACCATGCGAACCCCTTTGGCCTGGAAGCTCAGGGTGACGATTTCGCCCTGGAGTTCGGTGCCGGATTTCTTGAAAGAACCAATGTTAGCCATGTCTCATCTCCTTGCTGTTTTCGAGCCCGCGACCACCGCGGCCTCGATGGCGATCTGCAGGCCGGAGGCGATCGGCGACGCATCCGCTTGGCGGACCGGAACGTAGTGGAGGACGGGGGCGCGGAACTTTCTTGGCTCGCGAGGAATGGGCGGCACGCCCAGGGGAAGAAAGTTTTGCGCCGCCGTTGCGGCCAGACGATCGAGGCGATGCCGGCGTTCGGCCAGATCAAGCCATTAAGAGGCCGTGTGGTTCGGGCATGAACAACCTGCATGGGAGAAAGACGTGGCGGACGTTGCGATCTTTGAACAAGAGGTCCGGGGCGAGCGGCGAACGATAAGAAGGTCTAGCGTATGCAAAGGGGGGGGGCGTCGCCGGAACGCCGACTTTGACAAGACCGCACAAGCCAAGCGGAAGAATGGCCGTGATGAGCGCGTGCCGCTTCAAAGTGCAGGACGACTGCCGTTTGCACAGGTCAAAATATGATTGCGTCACCTGCCGATTAGCAACCTCTCGACGAAAACGGCTTGCTTAACGCCCCCTGTGCCGTGCAAAAGCCTCGGCGTGGCCAGAGAAACTGAAAAACCCTGGCCGACAACCGGCGAAGCCAACATGGCTAGGCGGGCAAAGGCGGTGCACCCAACGCAAATCGCGCCGATCACCGCGAAGATCATCTGCCAGGTGGCGGACGGCATACTGAGTTGGGCCAGCCCATGCGTGGCGCTGTAGCCCGCGATGGTTGCCGGCACGGCGTAAAGGAGGGCGACCGTGGCGCGTATTGCCGGATAGCGAACTGTCGCGAACACGATCTGCCCGATTGCCAGGGTGGCGCCGCCGACGAATGCTGCCACCAGAATTGCCCCGATCACGCCGGCCCCGCTGTGAAAGGCGGCCATGCCGGCGGTGACCGCGACAAAAAATGGCAGGGCGTAAACGGCTAGGGTAAACAGCAAGCAGAGCAAAGCGCCGAGGCCGAAAAAGCTGAGGATGATGCCAAGGACGAGCATGGTGGAAACCTCCGTGATAAAAGAATCAAGGGTTGCGCCTCCTCCTCCACCATGGCGCAAGATAGAGAATAGCGGTTGGCGCGGCTTGATGAAACTTAAATCTGGCGTGGATGGCTCTTTCAAATCCAGCACTAGCGGACGGCTGGTTTGCGCTTCAAGGCGGTCATGGAACGCCTTTGCGATCTTGCCCGCTAGCTGACATTCGGTGTTACAATCCAAATCATTTCAAGCTTCGGATGATAGCTGTCTTGCGCATCAATGGCGGCTTAGCGCACCTTGCATTCGCTGCATTAGTCGGAGGCACCCGTGAAAAAACAAAAAGTGAAGTCGGACAAAGTTAAATCCGGAACCGACACATACTTCAATTGGCTTGGATTCAGAGAGAACAAACCTTGCCGCGGTATAATTGAAGCTCGCTTGTACACTGATACCTGGGTTACTGGGGAAATTTCCTCATTGGGGCCATATTCGTTCTTGAATACAGTTGCTTCTTCCGGAGATAGAGATTTAAGAGCTGCGGTCGTTTTGCGAATGGCGCGGTACACCGATGGCGGGTTGCCGGCTATTCCTATGGAAGATGACTTCGAACACTATCACGGAGGAGATTTTACTGACGAGATGGCCGCACTTGCCTCTCTCGTTCTAGGGATTCGGATGCAAGCGGGGCCGATAGATCGTGATTTTACGCCTGGTGGAGATCCGCTCGGTCGGCCGACACAGATTGGTTTCAAAGCTATGCCGATGCTCTTGACCTCACATCGATCCGCACAAATACCTCGACTGCATGAAGCGCGTAATCTCGATGAATTAAGGCGTATCGAAAACTTCTCGATGCGTACAATCGAAGAAACAAATACATTGATAAAAGCAGCACGGATGTACCAGCAGGCTGTTTGGATATGTGATGCTGACCCCGCACTTGCCTGGATACTTCTCGTCTCTTCGGTCGAAACGGTAGCGGTTCTTTGGGCGGGCGGTGATGGCGATGCTATTGAGAATTTGCAAGCGTCTCTACCCAAGCTCTTCGAGCTCTTAGACACAGAATCCCATAGAGACTTGCTTGGCCCTGTTTCTGAAATTCTTAGCAATATCACGCGAGCAACCAAAAAATTCATCGATTTTCTAGCAAAATTTGCACCTGACGCACCTGCTTTCCGTCCTCCTGAAGCGTTTCAGTTTTCGTATAAAACGGCAAATTTAAAAAAGGCTGCAAACCTAATTTACGGTCATCGCTCTGCAAGCCTTCATAGCGGCACAGCATTTCCTTTGCCAATGTGCATTCCGCCAAAATTTTGGAAAAATGAGGAGTTTGAGGGCGGTGTTTACGGAGAAATACCACTTGGTTTAGCGATGAGTTCACAGGGCGCAACGTGGCAGCGAGCTCAAACACCGATGCTCTTGCATACCTTTGAACATATCGCTCGCGGTGCAATTCTAAATTGGTGGAGTGGCCTTCAGATATAGTTAGATTGAGTGGGTTGTGGATAGCCGAGTCGCGTCTATGTTCAGTGAATCGGGTCCGCAATCACAGTTTAGGTGGCCACAGCCGACATTCCGCTTTCGGCCAACTCTCGCCAGTGCCAGTTATTCGAACTCGTCTGCTACAATTTGACTCATTTGATTAGTTGCTCGGCGATAGGCGTCGCTCACGCGCCGCCGTCGCCGAATTTCCAGACCGGTATGCCGAGTTTTTTCGCCTTGTCGGCCAAGTTGGCGGAGATGCCGGAGCCGGGAAAGACAAGGACGCCGATGGGGAGGACGTTCAGCATCAGGTCGTTGCGCTTGAACGGCGCGGCTTTGGCGTGCCGGGTCCAGTCCGGCTTGAAGGCGATCTGTGGCACTTTGCGGCTGTCCGCCCAGCAGGCTGCGATGCGTTCGGCGCCCCTGGGGCTGCCGCCGTGCAGCAGAACCATGTCGGGGTGCTTCGTATGCACCTTATCGAGCCGGTCCCAGACGGCGTTGTGGTCGTTGAATTCTAGGCCGCCGGTGAAGGCGATTTTGGGTCCGGCAGGCAATAGCACTTCGGCTTCTGCCCGGCGTTTGGCTGCGATAAAATCCCGGCTGTCGATCATCGCCGATGTCAGTGCGCGGTGGTTGACCATCGACCCGGCGCGCGGCCGCCAGGCTGAGCCGGCATGGCGTTCAAATTGCTCGGCAGCCTGATCGCGGAAGAATTCCATGCTGTTGCGTCGCTCGATGAGCGTGATGCCCTCCGCTACCAGGCGCTCAAGCTCCACCGAGCGAATTTCGGAGCCGTCCTGGTCTTTCTGGCTGCGCTTCTGCGAGTCTTCATTGTCGTCAAGCGCGCGCTGCACTTTGTCGGCGGCGCGGTGGAAGAGGTTAACGGTGGACCAGAGCAGGTCTTCGAGGTCGGGTTCGAGGCGCGTATCGCCGAGGGTGGCGACCAGGGCGTCAAAGATATCGGCGACGGCGCCCCCGATGTGTTCGGGTTCCGGGAGGGGGCGATGGTCGGGTTCGTCCTGGAATGGCCGGTGGCCGTAGAGTTGGAGTTCGGTGAGAAGGTGGGCGGTGGGAGAAGAAGCGTGGACAGGTTCAAAATCGGAATTGTCGCGGCGGGTCGCCATGGTGATGCCTTTCGTTGGACCGGCCGCGCCCATCGCGGCCTTCGTGGCGATCACTCGACGGCGGGCGGACTGGGCCTGCACCGCTTGCGGCCGAAGCGCAGCGGAGGACGGCGTCAGGCGGCTATTTTGTTTCGCGATGCAAAGCGCCCGGCACCTTGCCGGGCCGCGGCGGAACAATAGCCGCCTGACGCCGTTGCGGGCCCGGGCCGCTTGCCGTCCGATCGCCCTCTAGAAGGCCGTGGGCCGCGGCCCTTTCAACGAAAGGTATTCATCGACCTAGCGTGCCATGCCGGTTTCGTAGCCGGACGCTATGATCCAGGCCGGTTAATCGGCGCAAAACTCCAGAATCGCGGCACATCCTCCGGGACGAGCTGCACGCGCAATGCTGCCCAAAGCTCATCCAGTCCAAGGTGCCGAAGATCGTCGTTGAAGTCCCGCAGCGCCGGCATCAGCGAAAATGCCTCGATCCCGGCTTCGGCTGCACGTTCGGCAAGCGCTGAATACGCCTTGTCGCCGGCGGGGTCATTGTCCCGCGCGACATAGATGCGCCGAAGCGATGCCGGAATCAGGAAGCCGCCGAGGTGATTGGCGGAAAGCGCTGCCGCCATTGGCATATTTGGCAATGCGGAGCGCAGTGAGAGAATGGTTTCGATGCCCTCGCCAACTGCCATGACGTCATGCGTAATGCCGAACCGCACGCCATGGCCAAGGAGATCGCCGATGGCGCGACGTGGCGTTTCGAGAGGTGCTTTGCCTCGGCCGGAGGGATCAAGCCAGGTACGTTGTACGCCGGTGATGGTGCCGCGATTGTCGGTGACAGCCGCGATCATGGCGGGCCAGGCCTCGGTGCGCGTGCCAGCGTCGGTTTCGGTGCGGTGGTAGCATTTTGGATGAAAGCGCAGGCTTTCGGTCCAGCGTAAATCCGTAATGTCGCGATGGCGCAAATACGCTTCGGCGATTGTGCCCAAAATCGGCTGGGACATGGCAAATAGCCGCCGCGCTGATTGCGAATATTCGGGCGGGCAAATTGGTGAACCCGGCAGTGTGGATATTACTCGCGTGTCAGCCTCTGCCAACCCCAGAAAGCGCCAGGCTTCGGCGGCAATATCAGGGAAGTTTGATAGGCCGCTTTGTTTGGCGATGATGTCGAGGAGATCACCATGTTCAGCGGTCGCGGCGTCGGTCCATTTGCCGGCAGCACCCTTGCCAGATTCCGGTCCAAAGAGCCGGACATACATGGATTGCCCTGGCGTATTCATGATGTCGCCAATCACCCAATACCGGCCGGAGCGACGGCCGTTCGAGAGATAGTGGCGGCAAACCGCTTCGGCATTTCGGGCGATCCGCCGCGCGAGATCATGTGCGCTGTTGCCCATGGGAAAGCCTTTCATGGCAAGAGGGGCTCGCGGTCGCCCGCGAGCCCCTCCAAAGCCGTCATCGGAGAAAATGCTTATTCGGCGGCGATAGCGTCGGCCACATCGGCCGAGTGATGAGTATCGTCTTCCAGCGCATCATCGCCTATGGCCTTTTCATCCGCCGAGGCCGCCATTTCTTCGACCGTTGGAGCGGCCTCATCGATTGTTTCTGCCGATGCGGTTGTCGGCTGATATGTGCCAGGTGTGCGCAGTGGCTCAGGCAACCAACCCGTGCCAGCCAGTAAGCCTTCCGCCTCGGTCGCCATTTCACCCTTCTTTAAGTGACCGATGCGGTCGGCGGCTTTCTGTCCCTTGGCCTCGCGCACGGCTTCGAGAATCCGCGCCTTTGGAACGCGGCCGAGATAGTTGTCGGCCGTGGGCGTCCATCCCACCTTTGCCAAGTCAAGCGAAACTGCCTTCGCAATTTTATCGGCATGGCCGATTGCCTTCGGGCGACGGTTGTAAGATTCGACCACCGCGTTAATCGTCAGCGACACGCAATGGGCGAACAGTGCGTCCCGGCTGTCCGTGTCAAAACTGCCGAGGACATCCCAAAGCTCGTCAGGCTCCTCCGGCAAATGCTCGGCCCAATTCCGATGGCGAGCATCAACGCGCGCCGCCAGCGGTGTATCAGCGAGCCCTGGCGCCTGGGCGCCAAACATCACGCTCTTGGGCTCAATTTCGAGGCAGGAATCCGAGCCGTAGCGGTAGAACAGTTTCAGGCACAGAGCGTGCAGCGCAGCCAGATAGGCGATGGCAGGCTCGTTTCCGACTGCCTCCCGCAAGGCCAGCGTGCGATACGCCGTCAGCTCGGTCAGCAGCTTGTCGGAGAGAGGCCGAATGCCCTCGTCTTCCTCAGGCGGCTCCGACGCATCGCCCGTGTTGCCGACGACAGCGCCGTTGTTTCCGGCGTTCGCGGCAAGTCGCATCGCCGAAGCGGCCGGCAATTCGGAATCGTGGCCCGTAGTCGCGAATTGTGCCATATCGGCCTCTGGCAGAGCGGGTTCGGGCTCTGGCGCCTCATCCTCCGGCCGCACGTAGCCGCGTTGCACGCGCAGCTTGCCACTGCCGTCGATGCTGACGAAAGCGCCAGCGCGCGCAATATCGGCCTGATCATAGAGCGCAGGACGCTCATGGATCGCCGCCAATTGGGCTTCGATCTCCTCCAGCCGTTGCGCGATTTCTTCCGGCAGTTCATCGGCGTCGGCTTAGCGCTCCTCGATTTCTTCGGCCTGTGCGCGCAACGCTTCGACCCTGGCGATTTCTTCCTCCGAAAGCGGAACGCGCTGGCTGGAGATAACCCGCATTCCATAGGTCTGACCGTATGGGAACTCGGGCGCCACCTCGATCCATTTCCAGCCCTCGGCTGCGATGACTTTGGCGTCGCGCTCCAGTTTCTCGGCCACCAGGCGGTCCAGCAAGCCGACATCCTGCAGCCAGCCGCCATCGTCGGGTTGGAAAAGGTCGCGGATGACGGCCCCGCCAGCCTGGACATAATCCTCGCCGGCATACAGCGCCCGCTTGTCGGCCGCGCGCACGGCACCTTCGGTCAGAAGGCGCCGGATCTGGTAGGGTTCCTTATTATAGGAGCGCTGAATTGCCTCCCACACCTGCTCCTGCCGCTCATGGTCGGGGCTGACCGAGAATGCCATCAACTGGTCGAGCGTCATGCCGTCTTCGGCATACACATCCAGGAGCGCCGGCGACACGGATGCCAAGCGCAGCCGCTGCTTCACCACCGAGACCGCGACGAAAAACACCGCGGCGATTTCTTCCTCGCTCTGGCCCCTCTCGCGCAAGGCGAGGAAGGCGCGGAACTGATCCAGGGGGTGCAGCGGCGCGCGCTGCACGTTCTCCGCCAGGCTATCCTCCTCGGCGATGCCCTCCGTGCGCACGATGCACGGAATGGGCACGTTCTTCGCCAACCGCTTTTGCTTGACCAGCAATTCCAACGCGCGGAAACGCCGCCCACCAGCGGGGATTTCGTACATGCCGGTCTCGGCGCCGTCCGCATCCAGCACCGGGCGAACGGTGAGGCTTTGCAGCAGCGTGCGCCGCGCGATGTCAGCGGCGAGCTCGTCGATAGAAACACCGGCCTTGACGTGCCGGACGTTGGATTGTGACAGTACCAGCTTATCGAACGGGATGTCGCGTGATGCGCTGAGGCTGATTTTCTGAACAGGTTTGGCCATAGGAAAAACTCCGCGACGGGCGGCCGGAGACTCTCTCTCGACCTCCAACCCGTCGAAAATTTTTCCGCCGCTCTCTCACTCTTGTGGGTCCGACATGGAAAAAGCCGTAAAGCCGCAAAGGCGGCTTTACGGCTTTGAAGAAATACGCACCAAAATCAACAGCGTTTTACACGGCACGCTCAAGCAGCAGCTTCGCCTTGCCCTCAAGCTCCAATCGCGCGTCCTGGTGTGGTTTGGTCCGCGCAATCGCCGTGATGCCCTGCACGAAGTCAAACACGCTTGCCGGGGGATGACCCTCTTCGTTCAAAACCGAGCCGATAATCTTCGCCGTATCGGATTTGCTGAAGCCACGTTTGCGCAGAAAATCCTCGCGGTCTTCGTCCTTGCGGGCGACGATCCGCTCACGTGCGGCTTTGACGCCGGCAATAAAGGGGGCGGGGGAGGAATTCGCAAAGCTCGCCAATGCCGGCGCCGCCTCATGGGCGAAGCGTTGCGTGGCAAACTTGCTATGACGGATGCTGATTTCCTGAAAATCTTCGACGCCCCATAGATTGCGATTCATGCAAACAGCACGCAGATAAAAGGAGGCAATGCCAAGGGTTTTCGACCCCACCTCGCTATTCCAGCAATAGAAACCGCGGAAATACAGGTCGGGATTGCCATTTGGCAGGCGCCCGGCCTCAATCGGACGCGTGTCGTCAACCAGGAACAGGAAGACATCACGGTCACTCGCATAGAGCGTGGTGGTGTCTTTCGTTACGTCGACAAATGGGTTGTGGCGCATCGTGCCCCAGTCGAGGATGCCCGGCACCTTCCAGGGTGTGTCGCCGATGCCATCACCGGCAATTTTCATCACCGCCGCGACCAGTTCATGGTCCCAAATCCGCCCATAATCCGGGCCGGTGACGGCGCGCAATTCCACCCGGCCATCCTCGGCCTCCAGCGTTTTGACCAGTTCCCCGCGATGGGAGAGCAGGCCGTGCTGAAGATTGATCGCGGCCAGCGGCGCCGGCAGGTCCCGCAGATAACCCGCAGGCGCGCCGACCAGGCTGCAAAGCTGACCGAAGCTCCAATGGGTTGGTACCACCGGCTCATCACGGCCCGGTACGATCAGGGTCATGCGCGCGGCATCGTCCCGGCTCGCTTCTACCCGCACAAGCCGACTTTCAACCGTCCGCGCAGATGCGCGGTCGGCGCGCGAGCGGACGGCGCCATAAAGTTCGGACAAAGACAAATACCGCTCGTCATCGGGTCGCGAGAACCATTCCGATGAAACACGGCCGACACGCTGGCCGCAAGAAATATCGACCTTGAAGCCAGGGGAAGCCTCGCCGCCCGCTATGAAACCGGAAGCCGTGATATTACAGGACGTCTTGATGTTCATTTCGAAAATCTCCGCGACGGGTGACGGAAGACTCTCTCCCGAACCAAAACCCGTCACGAAACCGCAGCCAGCCTTTAACTCTCTATTCGAGGCGCTTGGTCGCAAGAACGCACCGTTATGTGGCTATCGCCCTAAGCGCCTTGTCCATCGAAAAATTGCCGGTCGTTCCATCTCCGAAAGTCACGCCAAAACACCGAGTAGTATAACCTCGGCCACGATCATGCGCTGGATAAAAGGATGTCGGGGGAGACTGTGGTTTCCAGTCAGTTGCCGCGCAATAATCTTGATAAACTGCTAGAATTTCAGCTAGCTCATCTTTGCTAAACTCTTCCTTTAGCTCTCGGCTATTTAGTATCTGGGAGAAATATTGCTTTGCGGATGTTACCGTTGGGAAAACTCGCCCAGTTTTAAGAGATACAGACTTCGCCACGATTACCTCCTCAAAATGTTGATCGAACACTCAAACACGCGGCGTAATGCGAGCGGCAGTTCGAATATCAGCAATCTGCACACCAAGAGCCTGTAGATTTTGACGCATATCGTTGAATACTGGTTGTTCCGCGTCTGGATCGCTGATTGTAACGATAGCGGTGAAAGGCACACCTTCATCGGGCATGACCTCGCCGGCTCGGGTCAGATAATCAACAAATAACCGCCAGTTCGAAGATGGGCCGACACCTTGCGAGAACGTTTTCTCTAAAACCTTTACGGGACTCCATTTTAGCTCGTGTTCTATCCGTTCTGCTTCTATCGCTGGTGTTTGGCGTTCAGTCGGGAGGTAGAGCGGTTTAAGCTGTCCCTTCCAGCCACCACCTGCCTGCTCTTGCTGTAGAACAGCATTTATATTTACACGGACGAACTCGGAACCAAATTGCGCATTAAGCGGTGGCGTTGAAACAAGCGTGATCTTTGCTCGACCTCGACATTTCCCGCCTGGACCAACAAGTGACGCGGGCCACGGAAACCGAAAATTGATTTGTTGGTCACGGCGGATGCGGGATGCAAAGACGAGCGTGATCGCGTGGTCACCGGTTTCCAGAATCCTATCTGCAGATGGTGGCATACCGAAGCCGACCATGTGCCGGGCGATGGGAACAAGCGCCTTTACCTGCAATGGCAAAGGCACCTCCGCGTGGTGGACAAGCAGCCCGATCAGGGTCTCGCGTGAAACCTCTCCCTCGATCGCGTGATCAAGTACAGCCGCCGTTTTCGCAACAAGTGGAGAAGCGTAGCTCGTGCCGCAACCATCAATGATTGTGCCATCAGGCAGGATCGAAAACAGCCCATGCCCGAGCGGTGAGTTTGGCGAACCTGCACCGCCAACATGAGCGAGGTCGGGCTTTACTCCGGCGCGGAGGCCCGGCCCCCGCCGACTATAACGAGCCGGTGCAAATGGCACCCAGCCAGCATGCCCAGGCGGATTGAGGGCGGCCACGGTGACATTTCGTGCACTTTCAGCAGGGGTCAACAAGCCGTCATTGCGAACGTTCACCAGGGTCGCGAGCGCGGCAGTAGGGTCTGCTGGCCACTCGGCCCGTAGATCTTGAGCCTGCATGTTGCCGGCTGAAATAAAGATAACGGCGTTGTTTGCATCCGCAATCTGGTCGAGCCGAGCCGCATAAGGGCTGTATCGATCTGGCGCAGCTGGTTGCAAAACATTTAGGCTCATATTGAATATACGTACTCCATGGCGGGCGCGTGCATCCGAAATGGCTGACTCCATTTCGTCAAAAAACTGAGGTAGGCCATCCGGATAGTAGGAGGCGAAAGCTTCGGCGTTGCCCTGGTCTGGGAAGACAGCAACGTCAACCAGTTCAGTACCGTCAGGCTCCGGGCAGATTTCCGCGCCGTTCAATGCGCGGCCTATTGCAGCCAAACCACCGATGAACGTGCCATGGGCTAGATCAATATCTTCATTAGCGAGGACATCCCACCGATCGATCACCCAATCGGATAGTGCTTCACTGATTCCTCCGTCAATGACGCCCATTCGAGGATGGGTACGTCGGCTATCGCGGACTGGAATAGTGAGATCGTTTGGTCTTGTACGCGTCGGTAACGTGGATGGAATGGCAGCCCTAACAACGATCCCAGGTAGATCAATCCGTCGAACAAGCGGGTGATTGTCAAGAAATGCAAGCAGTCTAGCATGGCGATTGATGTCGGGATTAAACACAGCCAGCTCGCGACGACGCTCGCTAACGGGTGACTCATTTAACCGCAGGACGGGTTGATCGCTTGATTTGTCGAGCCGGATAGAGAGGGTTGGCTGCTTGTTCCGGCGACTGGACAATAGCTCAACTGAGACGCCGGTTTCTAGGGCAGTGAAGCCCTCTACGAAACTCTCAACTAGGCGGCGATGACCAGCGTCGAGGCGATCCCACTCAGAGCGCGGCGGTAGGCTGTCAAACAATTCTACTTGATACCCGCTCCCAGTCATCGGGTTTGAAAGCCAAGCAACTGCATCCTCAACCGAGAAAGTACGACGGTCAGACGAGCTAAAGAGCTGGATTCGATCAATAGCACCCGTCTCGCTCTTTCGTGAGGACGGGTGTGGTTCGTTTTTTTGCTTGTATTCGTTAAACCGCATCTCCGTATAAGTCTCGGCTCTTGCGATCTCAGTTGCGACTTGTCGCAGGGTGCCGGGTCTTGCTTCCACAATCATGACGCCAAGATCGCCGCCGCCGACTACCGGCGTACGATTGTTGCGAAAGAGACTCGCAACAGGTCGGTGACTTTTGGCCCATGCTTCACGGCGCAAAATAACTTTCACATAGCCGACATCTCCCTGCGACTGTGCGCTGAGCACGCCCGAGATTGTATCGAGCTGGCCTAGCAGTGCATTTTTGTGAGCTACAAATTCGGCATCACGATGAGCAAAAAAATCTTTGCGTCCGCCGCCCCCGCTAACTTCACGTGCTTCTTCGTAATTTTCTGGATTGAGGACGATTTGGATCGGGCTAGCCATTCACCACCTCGCCTTCACCGGACTTGGTGGCTCGGCCGAGCTGACGGCTCACCGTAGACTTGTCTTTACCTGCAATTTCGCCAATGTCTGCCATGGAGAAGCTGAGGATCGGATCGTCCCGCATCGCGCGAAACAAATTACTCGAATCTTCAAACAGCAATGCGCGGCGTTCACTTTGAACGCGGGCCGCATTTAACGTTGCAAACTGGCGCAAAGTGTCGAGCAGGCCTCGTTTGTCGTCCTCTCGAACTGTAGTAGCCTTCTTATAAGTGCGAACAAGAGACTCGATCTCCGCGCCCGTTGATCCCTCGGTGAACCAGGCAATCAATTTCAAATGAATGTCTGGTGCCTTCACTGGAGGCATGAAGTACGCGGCGATTGCCTTTCGCATCTCGAAGTCCGGTTTGGGGATTTCGAGCTGAACCTCAAACCGCCGCCAGACGGCGCTGTCGAGCAACTTGGGATGGTTAGTGATTCCAATTGTGAACCCAACATCCCTACGCGTGTCAAGGTTTTGAAGGAGCGCGTTTACAACCCGCTTTATTTCCCCGACTTCCTGTGGATCATCGCGCACTTTGGCAATTGCATCGAACTCGTCAAGCAAGAGAACGCAACGGTGGCGGTTAACGAATGTAAATAAATTGCCTATGTTTCGTGCTGTAGTTCCCAGGAAGGACGATACTAGGCCGTCCAATTTCACCAGCACAACCGGCAAATCGAGCTGCTGAGCTATCCATAACGCCAACCGCGTCTTGCCGGTCCCTGGCGCACCGTAGATGAGGCAGGTCTTCGATGGTCGAATATCAATCTCTGACAGTGCGTCGAAATTTGCCCATTCTTCAACTATGGTTTCGATGGCTTGATTTACTGTTGTGTTGAATAACGGCGCAGTTGGTTGAATGTCAGCCGGAAAAATCACGTCTGCAAGCGGTGCAGCCGTCTCTCTATCGACTGGAACGGGCGTGTTACGGGTCAAAATTTCGTTTGGAATTTGAGCTTTTGAGCGCTCGATGCGGCTCGGAGAAAGCTCCTTTGTCCGATCTGCCGTTGTCAGGATGCTCGTAAGCATGGCGGCCTGCTTTGATTCCCCGTCCTTGGCCAAAGCGTCGCGCAAACGCTCGATTTGTTTGCGCAAGGCCGGCGAAGCGTCGGCGATCGCCGAGCGGCAAAGCGCTTGCACTATTGGGAAATGATCCATCTCTATCCTACGCGCCCGTTGCATGGTTACGATATTTAGGTGCATATATACATGAAAATGATGCGGCACAATAGCAAAGCGTTGCGTATTTACGTATTTATGGTGCATCACTGCTATCGCCGCAAGTTCGCGCCCTTGGCGACGGCGGTGTTTCGAAACCCTGACCTCAACCGTTGGCTCATCCTGTCTGGGCAGATACCTTGACCCTAGTGGACGCGAACACTCGCCGCGCTGGCGATCCATGACCCAGATAGAGATACCGGAGGCGGCTCGCGACCGTGACGGCGGCTAGGCGTCGGTCAAAATGTGCTTGCCAGCGCTAATCGGAGCGAGTTCATCTGCGGCCAATTTGCTTATGAACGCGTTTATTTCGGACGCTTTAATGCCCTGCTGGGCGAGCTTTTCCATGAGAGAACGAACGATCTCGGCGATTTCCTCTTGTGATCCGTTCGGATCGTGGCTGTTGCCTGTTTTTCCTGCAAGTGCTGCAGCAATCTTTCCGCTAACTCGTTCCGCCGCTTGGCGGGAGGGATCGATTTGCACATGGGCGTAAATCGCGGTCGAGCGCGGGTTAGCGTGCCCCAAGATTGCGCCGGTCAAGGCCAACGCTTCGCCCGTTGAAGTTGCCGTCGATCCAATTGTATGCCGTAGGGTATGGGGGGTCGCTCCGGGCAAGTTAGCCTTCTTGATCGCTTTGCTCCAGGTATTCTTAATGCCTTGGAAGTGACCAATTCCTCGCTCGGCGGGAAAAACGAACTCTGAGTTGTGGGTTTTATTGATATTCCTCAGTAATGCGATGGCGGCGATACCGAGAGGACGTAATGATTTGCCGGTCTTGCTGTCAGCAAGGGTCAGCACGCCATCTTCAAGGCTAACCTCTGACCATTGAAGTCCGGCGATTTCAGTTCGGCGGCAACCAGTGAGCGCCCAAAGACGGGCTATGTTGACAGCCTTGATGTTCACGCCTTCCGCCTCAAGCTCATCCAAGGCGGCGCCTAGGCGAGTGACCTCGTCTAGGGTTAGGTAGCGCTCTCGCCGATTATCGGTTTTCCGAACCGCGGCCGTCTCGCAGGGATTGCTTTCCACGATCTCATTCCGCCGGGCAAAGCTGAAAACTGCCGAAAGATCTCGTACAACCTTACGCGCAGCACCAGCTCCGCCCCGAACGATAATCCGTTTGCGCGGGCCAATCTTCTCGTCCTTGGCGGTCTTGCCAGCCGTGACGTCGGCGACAAACCGTTCGATGTCGCCGGGATTTATCTCGGAAGCCCGGCGGGTGCCGAGCAACGGCACGACATGATGACGGAGACGCGCCAAGGTATACGCCTTTGTTTTGGTCTTCATCGGCTCCCCCTGGCGGTTACCGCGCTGGATTACGCACCCTTCTTTCTCGTAAACATCGATCAGCGCGGCTATTGTCATCTCGCGCCGCCGGGCTTGTAGTTCGCTCGCCGGGTCTCCGCCCGCAGCAACGCTGCCAAGTTTGGCTTTTGCGATCTTTCGAGCTTGGTCAGGGGTAAGCGCGCCAAAGCGTCCGATGACTAGCCAGCGCTGCTTGGCGGAGCGACCGCCACCCTCGGCCCGGTATTTGATTACAAAGGTCTTCACCCCAGTTGGTTCGACGCGGAGAGCAAAGCCCGTCAGTTCATCGTCCCAGATAAGGTAGCGCTTGCCCCTTTTTTCGGCGGCATCCACGACCTTCTTGGTCAGCGTTACGCCCTTTCTCTTAGCCATCGCGACCACCTCACAAACAACTTCGGGATACCACTAAGCTACCACCGAGAGCGGAAATTGCCGGATAACTGTAGCGTTGACGAGGCGGCCGCGTCAATATAACTTATTGATCTTAGAGTGATTTATCGTACTTTTGGATGTTGTGGCGTAGGCAGAGGGCAATCTTGCCAAGGTTGGGGTCGTGGGTTCGAATCCCATCGCCCGCTCCAATAATATATTGATCCTCGCGCAACAAAAAAACGGTCCTTCAGGACCGTTTTTCGCATACGTCTAACACGTCGCTGCAAGCCGGCCACGGCCGCAAAGGGTCGCGCCCAGCAGGCCGTGCCTATCCTCTGGCCCGGCCAAACGGCCTTCAATCGGCTCGTTGCTGGCTCATATTCTACGCCCGGTGCAATACCGCGCTGGTGCGCGCCTGCACGTCCTCAAATGTCACCCCGGGTGCGGTATCGCGCAACACAAATCCGTTTGGTGTCACATCAATCACAGCAATATTGGTATAAATCCGCGTCACCGACCCCAGCGCTGTCAGCGGATAGCTGCATTTCGTTACCAGCTTGGAGTCCCCCGTTTTGGTCGTATGGTCCATCAGCACCCAAACCTGTTTGGCCCCGGCACCTAAATCCATCGCCCCACCCACCGCCGGTCCGGCGTCGTTGGCACCGGTTGACCAGTTGGCAAGGTCGCCATTTTCAGCCACCTCGTAACCGCCCAGCACCGCCAGATCGAGATGCCCGCCCCGGATCAACCCAAAACTATCGGCGCTATCAAAGGTCGAGCCACCCGCCATCATGGTAATATATTGCTTCCCGGCATTGATCAGCCAGGGCTCCACATTCTCATCTTCCGGCTTCGGCCCAACCCCCAGCAGGCCGTTTTCTGAGTGAAAAACCACCTCCCGGTCCGCCACATAATTGGCCACCAGAGTCGGCGCCCCGATTCCAAGGTTCACATACCAGCCTTCCGGAATATCAGCCGCCAGCCGCGCCGCCATCTGCTCACGGGTCAAAGTTTTCAGTTTGGTTGCAGGTTCGCTCATCATATCGCTCCTCAGAGAACGGGGTCGCCGTACGGAATATGGACGACGCGGTTCACATAAATACCCGGCGTCATCACCTCATCCGGGCTCATTTCGCCAAGCTCAACCTTGTGCTGGGTCTGCACAATCGTCAACTTGGCAGCCCCGGCCATGATCGGGTTAAAATTCCGCCCGGCCAGCTTGTATGATAAATTACCCCAGCGGTCGGCTTGCCAGGCTTCCAGAAGCGCTACATCAGCGTGCAACGCCTGCTCCAGCACACACAACCGCCCATTGATCTCGCGCTGCTCCTTACCGGCTCCCAACTGGGTACCCGCCGCCGTGGGCGTAAAAAACGCCGGAATCCCGGCAGAGGCCGCCCTGATTCGCTCGGCCAGCGTACCCTGCGGCACCAATTCCAGCCCGATTTTACCGTCGCGGTACAAATCCACGAACAATGTGCTCTGGGCATTGCGCGGGTATGAGCACACCACTTTCTCAACCGCCCCGGTTTCCAGCAATGTCACCATGCTGCCAAACGCCGCCCCGGCGTTATTGGCAATCAGCGTGATGCCGCGCACGCCTTTGGCGGCCAGCCCGTCGAGCAGTTGGTTCGGCAACCCCACCGACCCAAAGCCGCCCAGCATAATGGTCACGCCATCGTGGACATTTTCAAGGGCAGCCTCGACATCAGGTACGAATTTATCGATCATTTGGACAACTCATTTTCAAGGTTTTGGTAATCTTCTAGCGCACACCGAACAAATTCGTCGATGGCCGGCGGCAGACCCTGGGCAGGCAGTAAGGCCAAGTGCTTCGCCATGGCTGGCGCAGATATTTCAAGCCCCGCCAGCGCCTCCGCCATCGCAGCAATACCACCACTGGCACACAGCATCAGGGCGGGCCAGGTGGCAGCTTCCGCCTGCCAGGCCCCGGCGGCGCGTTCATGCTCCTGGTCGGCGGCAGCCAGCAACGTGGCCACAAAACCCGGCATCCGCGTGGCCGCCGCGCGTGCCGCAATGCTCAGCGTCGGGTTGCGCTTATGTGCCATGGCGGAAGACCCACCTCGGCCCGGTGCCGCCGGCTCACGCACCTCGGCAACTTCCGGCTGCATCATCAGCGCGATATCCGTCGCAATTTTACCAGCCACCCCAACCGCGCCCGCAATCGCAGCGGCTAACCGCGCCAAAGGCGCCCGGCGGGTGTGCCACGGCGTTACGGCCAGCGGCAGGTTCAACGCCGCGCCAAAGGCTTTAAGAAACATCAGCGGATCCGCTTGCACGGCATCCAGCGTGCCCACCGCCCCGCCGGCTTGCAGCACCAGCGCCACATGCGCGGCATCGGCTATGGCGCGGCGCGAATCATTAATCGCCATCAGCCAGTTGGCGGCTTTCAAACCAAAACAAATCGGCATCGCGGCTTGCAGCAGGGTGCGCCCCAGCATCGGCGTCTGCACATGAAGTTCTGCCAGCCCCGCTGCCGCTTTCGCCATGGTGGCAAGGTCAGCCTGCAACAACGTGATCCCGCCGCGCAACTGCAGCACCACCGCCGTATCGATCATATCCTGGCTGGTGCCCCCCACATGCACGTGCGCAGCGTGCTCCGGCAGCGCCGCCTTCAACCATTTCACCAGCGGGATCACCACTGTCCCCGCCAACGCGCCATCGCAAGCCAGCTTATCAACATCAATATCATCGGCGTTGCAGGCGGCTTTCACCGCGCTCACCACATCCGCCGGCACCAGCCCCACAGCGGCCCCTGCGGCCGCCAATGCCGCCTCCACATCCAGCATCGCCTGCACGCTCGCCCGGGCTGAAAATACCTGCTGCATCTCCGGTGTACTGGCCATTTGTTCAGCCAGGAGCATCAAACTTTCTCAATCATCACCGCAATGCCCTGGCCCACGCCAATACACATCGTCGCAATCGCCCGCTTCCCACCAATGGTCTCCAGCCCGTTCAGCGCCGTCATGGCAATGCGCGTGCCCGAGGCCCCCAGCGGGTGGCCAATCGCAATCGCACCGCCATGCGGGTTCACCCGGGCATCATCATCCGCCAGCCCAAGCTGGCGCGTCACCGCCAATGCCTGCGCGGCAAACGCCTCGTTGAGTTCAAAAATATCAATATCCCGCATTGAAAATCCCGTGTTCGCCAGCAGCTTCTGGGTCGCGGGCAGGGGGCCCATCCCCATAATCCGCGGCGGCACCCCGGCGGTCGCCATCGCCACAATCCGCGCACGCGGCGTCAGCCCCTGCTTACGCGCCGCGGCCTCGCTCGCCACAATCATGGCGGCGGCACCGTCATTCACGCCCGAGGCATTGCCCGCCGTCACGCTGCCCGGATTCCGGAACGGCGTTTTCAGCTTGGCAAGACCTTCCAGCGTCGTTTCCGCCCGTGGATGTTCATCGGTATCCACCACCACATCGCCTTTGCGCCCGGCAATGGTAATGGCGGCAATCTCACGGGTAAAATACCCGGCAGCCTGTGCCGCCGCGCATTTCTGCTGGCTGCGATAGGCAAACAAATCCTGGTCCTCACGGGAAATCTGAAAATCCGCCGCGACATTCTCGGCGGTCTCGGGCATCGAATCCACACCGTGCTGCGCCTTCATCAACTTGTTTACGAACCGCCAGCCGATCGTCGTGTCATGCACTTCATTGGCGCGGCCAAAGGCTTCGGTGGCCTTCGGCATCACGAACGGTGCCCGCGTCATACTCTCCGCGCCACCGGCAATCATCAAACTCGTATCGCCCGCGCGAATCGCTCGCGCCGCCGACCCCAGCGCATCCAGCCCCGAGCCGCACAAGCGGTTGATGGTCGAACCTGGCACCGAAACCGGCAACCCTGCCAGCAGCAGCGCCATGCGGGCAATATTGCGGTTATCCTCACCGGCCTGATTGGCGCAACCATAAATCACATCCTCAACCGCCTCCCAATCCATCTGCGGATGACGCGCCATGAGCACACGCAGCGGGTGCGCCCCCAAATCATCAGCCCGCACGTCTCTCAACGCCCCGGCATAACGCCCAATCGGGGTCCGCACAAAATCGCAAATAAAAGCATCAGCCATGGTATTTCCCGTTTCGCTCACATACGTCATACTCGTGTAGGCGAGTATCTTCTGCCTTCAAATCTCAAAGAACACCGTTTCGGCGTCCCCCTGCAAATGAATATCAAGATGCCAGACCCCGGCCTTCGTCTGGCGGGCCATCAGCGTGTTACGCCGTGCCTTATCCTCGATCAACGACAACACAGGGTCATTCTCATTGGCGGGTTCTTTGTCAAAATACAGCCGCGTCGCCAGATGAAACATCAAACCCCGCGCTAAAATCGTCACCGCCAGATGCGGGGCCTGCAGCGTATTGCCAGGCCCACGCACCGGCCCCGGCATAATGGTTTTGAACGAGAAAACCCCTGCCTCATTGGTGGCGGCCCGGCCAAACCCTGGAAATTCATCGCAGGCCGTCGGCGAGGTCTGCCAGATTTCCACGCACGCATCGGCGGCGGGCGCACCAGCACCATCGCTAATCGTACCCTCGATGGTGATCACCTCACCGGTCGCACCAAAGCGCGTCAGGTCCGACCATGATCTATCCTCAATCAAATGCCAGTATGGCCCAATGGTCTGGCTAGTGGTGGTCTGCATGGTTATCCTCCATCGGCGTTGCGTTACGGCCTCGCAGATACATATCGAAGCGATACCCCAGCGCGTAATCCTGTTTGCCCACATCCAAATCGAATTTTGCAATCAGCCGGTTGCGCGCCTGCGCGTCGGCGGTGGCCAAAAATATCGGGTCCAGCTCCAGCAACGGGTCACCCGGAAAATACATCTGGGTGATCAGCCGCGTTGCATAGCCAGCGCCAAACAATGAAAAATGAATATGGTTGGGCCGCCAGGCGTTTGCATGGTTGCTCCATGGATACGAACCCGGCTTGATGGTAATAAACCGATACGCGCCATCAGAATCCGTAAAAACCCTGCCACTGCCTCTGAAGTCCGGGTCGAGCGGCGCATCATGCGTATCGCGCGGGTGATTATACCGCCCCGCCGCATTGGCCTGCCAGATTTCCACCATGGTATTGGCCACCGGGCGGCCATCTTCATCGCGGATAAACCCCTCAACGATAATCCGCTCGCCCACCGCCTCATGCGTGCCATTCACCGCGATGTTATCGGTCGGTGGAAAATGCGCCGGCGAAAATTGCGGGCCGGTCAGTTCCGTGATGGTCTGTGGAATTTTCAACAATGGCCGGGTCGGATGCCGCAACCCGGTGCTGCGATATTGCGGTGAGTCATTATCCGGCTGCGTGCCTGGCGCATACGCCCGGAATGGCGCGCGTATTTCATTCATGGGTAAATTTCCTTGAAAATTTCCTTCGCGATGCGAAATGCCGAGTTGGCCGATGGTACGCCGCCATAAACCGCCACCTGCATCAACACCTCGGCAATGTCCGCCGGTGTCGCGCCGGTATTCTTGCTGGCCCGCAAATGCAGCTTCAATTCCTCCTCATGCCCGAGCGCGGCCATCATCGCGATGGTGAGTAACGAGCGCGTGCGCTTATCCAACCCCGGCCGCGTCCAAATCCCACCCCACGCCGTGCGCGTAATAAAGGCCTGAAAATCCCGGTCCAGATCGGTCATGTTCGCAGTCGCGCGCGCCACATGCGCTTCTCCCAATACCTGTTTGCGCATATTCATCCCGGCGGCAAAATAATCGGTCGTGGCAGGCGTCAGGAAGTTGACAATCGCCTCGGTTATTTCGGCAGGTTTCTCAACCGTCGGAATATGCGCGGCACCCGGTACAACCACCAGCGACGACCCGGCAATGGCATTGTGCAACGCCTGCGCCAAGGCAACCGGCGTCGGCTTGTCTTCAGCCCCCACGATCACCAGCGTAGGCATTTGCAACGCCGCTGTGCTGGCTGATAAATCAGCCGCCGCAATCGCCTCGCACGCCGCCGCGTAGCTCTCCGCCGGTGTCCGCAACAGCATCGCCCGCAAGCCCGCGGTCTCTGGCGCCGCCAAAAATCCCGGCGTCACCCAGTTGGCAATCACCGCCTCCTCAATCGAGGCCATTCCCTCGGCGCGCACCTTGGCGGCCCGCAAAATCCAGTTTTCAGCAGGCAAAATCGCTATCGCGGTGTCGCATAAAATTAGCGACGCCACCCGTGCGTTGTATTTCGCCGCAAACGCCTGCGCGATCATCCCCCCAATGGAAACCCCGCCAACATGCGTCTTGCCCACGCATAACGCATCCAGCACCCCAGCCAGATCATCAGCGAACAACGCCATACTATACGGCCCCGGCGTCCCCGTGGTCAGGCCATGGCCGCGCAAATCCGGCCGGATCACCCGATACGAGCGCGCCAGTTCAGCCATCTGTGGGTCCCAGATATGGGCGTTGGTCCCCAACGAATGCAGCAGCACCAAAGGTGGTGCCCCCGGCGGACCATCAATTAGCACATGGATATCAATATCATTGACGCGCAAAAACACCGGCATTCCCCTCCAGCATCGCGGTAGTTATTCGTCTGGTCCGCGTTTCCTGCTACTATTGGTTTGTTTTTAACTATTTGGTTACATATAATAGTAATGATCAATAATCAACAGAAAAATATCGCCGTCAGATAATTATTTTCAAAACGGCCAATCAAGGCCGGGTTGGCAGCCATACGGTAAAGGTTGTTCCTTGGCCTTCGACACTGTCAATCAACAAGCGGCCACGGTGGCGGTTTACCACATGTTTCACGATCGCCAGCCCCAGCCCGGTGCCACCAACAGAGCGCGAACGCCCCTTATCCACCCGGTAAAACCGTTCGGTCAGGCGGGGAATATGCTCACGGGCGATCCCGGCACCATCATCGGTCACGCTGACCAAAACCCCATTGGCTGCAAACCGGTCATCAGTGCTTGCAGTTGCGGCAATTACCTTAATGCACCCGTTGCGCTTGCCATACTTAATCGCATTATCCAGCAAATTGGTAAAAACCTGCGCCAACTGGTCAGCATCGGCAGGGATTCGCGGCAGGTCAGCCGGGATGGAAAGTTCAATCCTGGTGTGGTTGGTCTGCAACATCGGCTCCATCCCGGCGGCAATGCGCTCGAGCAGGGGCGGCAAAAACAAAACCGTCTCCGGCGGCTGATGCTCATTAATCTCAATCCGCGACAGGCTGAGCAGATCCTCGATCACCCGCTGCATCCGGTGCGCCTGCTCGGCCATAATCCCCAAAAACCGTTGCTGGGCTTCCACATCATCCGCAGCCGGGCCGCGCAGCGTTTCAATAAACCCGATCAGGCTGGCCAGCGGGGTCCGCAGCTCGTGGCTCGAATTGGCAATAAAGTCGGCCCGCATTTTCTCAACATTGCGCTCGCGCGTCCGGTCCGCGATCAACACATAAGCCAGCCCGCCCACCGGGATAACTGTGGCATCCAAATGGCGCGGCACCGGCACGGTCAGGGCGATACTTTGCCGTACCGGGGTGCCGCTGCTGGTCGCTTCGCCCAAAGCAGCCCGCAAATCCGGGTGCCGCAGCAGTGCGGCGGTTTCCATGCCGAACGTGGCAATCGCGCTGGCATTGCGCCAGATCACCGCACCGCTGTCGTTCAACCGCAGCAGCGGGTCCGGCAGGCGCTCCAACAGCGCGTGGTCAGCCGCACTACGGTCACTGGCCCGCGCCTGATTCAACCGCTCGGCACGCACCAGATTAATCGCCTCCTGCCCCAGCAGGCGCATCCCGGGCACTGCCAAATTGGTCGTTTTGGGCAATTCATCGGGGCTCATTCGCAGGCTGCGCACCAATTGCGCCATCACCGCCATGTCGCGCCCCAGCAATATGCCAAACCCCAGCGCTACCGTCAGACATATCCCCCAGCTGATCAGCCCGGGCAGCAACGCCAGTTCATGAAACGCCACCAGCAATCCAAAAATAATCGTCGGCAAAGCGCCCAACGCCAGAAAAAACGCCAGTGCCGCCGGCCAGGCTTTGTCGGAAAGCGCCTTGTCGTTGAGGGTTTTCGTGGTCAGCCCGGCATCAGCCATCAGCTATTCGGCGCGTTCAGCGTCGTCGGCGCGGGCGAGGTAACCACAGGTGAACCAGGTGCAACCTGGAACACCGCCAGCCCGCGCTGCACTTGCCCATCCGGCAGCAACCGCACCACGCCATCGGTACCGGCAAACCCGGCGGGGTCAGTCAGAGCCGCACTGGTATAGCCACCCTGGCTTGCCACCAGCCGGGCAATCGCGGCGGCATCAAACCCCACATATGAAATCGCCGACGGTGCCGCATTGTAAGCGCTTTGGTATTTCTGATTAAATCCAGCGGCGGCGGTCAGGTCGGGTGCGGCATAGAGCGCCCCCCGGTAAACCGAATTGGCGCCAAGTTGCGGCGCAATTCCGGCCCACAACGCCGGTCCCATCAACTGAACCTGCGGCTGGTTCACCGCATAAAATGGCAGCAAGGTTGCAATTTCAGCCAGCGTGTCATTGGCGGTGGCTCCGATGAACATAGCGTTGAATGACGGCGGCGGAATTTGCTGATGCTGCAACTGCTTGGCTTTCTCGCGCCCAGCAGCCGTATCCAGAGCACGCGCGGCCTTGATCTGCGCCTCTAGCCCTTGGCCACGGTCAGCAAAATCAGAGAGCGTGCGAACCGTCTGGTTCAGGCTTGGAAACCCATCCTGGTAGAAGGCAATATTGGGGCGCGGCTCACTCAACGCCCCTGTCTCGGCTTGCAACGAGGTTGCCAGCGCATGGCCAAAATCATTATCAGGCAGCAGGGCTGCCACTTGCGTGCGCCCGGCGGCGGCGGCGGCGGCCACCACCCGCTTCACTTGCTGGTCGGGCGAAATGCCTAGCGCCCACAACCCCGGTGCCGCCACAGTGGGGTCATTGGTGAAGCTCAGCACATTCACATTGGCCGCCTGGGCAATCGGTGCCACCGCCTTTGCCTCGGCAGCGGTCAGCGGCCCTAAAATCATCCCATCGCCCGCGGCGATCGCGGCTTGCGCGGCCGTTGCAGCCCCGGCCGGGGTTCCGCCAGTGTCGCGCACATCCAGCGCCGGGCCGGAATGATCGGGAAATGCGAGTTTGGCAGCGTTTTCAATCGCCTGACCCGCCGGTGCCAGGCTACCGGTCAGTGGCACCAGTAGCGCCACCGGCCCGCTGGTCTTGCCAGAATTTGCGCCTGGGGCCGGTATCAACCCCGCCCCGGCAATCGCGGCGGGCAGGGCGCTGTTATATGCGCCAGACTGCGGGTACTCTTGCCCACAGCCGACCAGTGCAATGCTGAACGGCAGGAGTACCAATGACCGAGCCAGATATTTCTTCAAACGCCATCTCCTCAACGCGGGCAGGTCGCCAGACCGTCCCAGCTCTTTTGCTGGTTTCCACGCCGATCGGCAACCTCAGAGATATGTCATTTCGGGGCATCGAGGCGCTAACACAAGTAGATGCGATACTTTGTGAGGATACCCGCACCAGCGGCGTGCTGATGGCGGCGCACGGCATCAAAACCAAGCTGATCGCGCTGCACGACCATAATGAGGAAGCCAGAATCCCCGGCCTGATCGCGGCCATGCAAGGCGGTGCCCGCTATGCTCTGATCTCCGATGCCGGCACCCCGCTGGTGTCCGACCCCGGCTTTCGCCTCACCCACGCCGCCATCGATGCCGGCTTGCCGGTCGGCGGCATCCCGGGTGCCAATGCGGCGGTGATGGCGCTGACCCTCTCGGGCCTGCCGCCGCACCCGTTCCTGTTCTCGGGGTTTTTGCCGGTGAAAGCCGGGCCGCGGCAGAGCGCTTTAACCCGTCTCGCCAACGCTGAAGCCGCCGGGCTGGCCGCCACCCTGATTTTCTACGAAGCGCCGCACCGGCTGGCCGAAACCTTAGCCGATGCCGCCGCCATTTTCGGCCCCCGCCCGGCGGCTGTCTGCCGCGAGTTGACCAAGCATTTCGAGGAGGTGGTGCGTGACAATCTGCCCAACCTCGCCGCCCGCTATGCCGCCACGCCGCCACGCGGCGAAATCACCCTGGTGATCGGCCCCGCCACCGCCGAACCAGCCAGTGCCGAAACACTCGATGCCGCTTTGGTCGCCGCCCTGGCGCAGCTCAGCCTGAAGGATGCGGTTGATGCTGTCACCACCGCCACCGGCCTGCCGCGCCGCCAGGTGTACGCGCGGGCTCTAGGGCTCAGCCGCGACACGTGACCCGCCCGATGATAAAAAACCCGGCCGGGCAAGTCGCTATATTACGATTATTTTATTTCATGGCCGGAATGGGCGTCTCAACCTGGGCGATCATTGTGCCCTTCACAAAAATTCGCTTCGCCCTCGATGACGCAACCCTAGGGTATATTTTGCTGGCCCCCGGAGTCGGCGGCATCCTGGCCATGCCGGTGGTGGGGGTGCTCATCAAACGCTTCGGCAGCCAAACTGTCCTGCTAACCTCCGGCGCGATATTTGGCATCGTATTACCATTGCTAACCATCGCGCCCGGCAGGCTGGCGTTCACCGCTTTGCTGTTCATTTTCGGCATCTCCTTCGGCGGGATCGACATCGGCGTGAACGCGCAAGCGGTGGTGATTGAAGGCCGCAGTGGCCGGCGTCTCATGTCGTCATTTCACGCATTGTTCAGCTTTGGAGCGCTGACAGTCGCGCTGGCGACCAGTCTGCTGTTGAAACTGGGTCTCTCCAATCTGCTTTGTTCAGTTTGTTGCGCTGCGGGTATAGGCCTCATTTTGCTGCAAGGCCGCGCCCTGGTGCCAAAATCGCAGGACCTCATCTCTGAGGGCCCGGCCTTAGCCTTACCGAATCGCGCCACACTCGCATTAGGGCTTTGCTGCTTCGCCTGCTTCCTTACCGAAGGTGCGGTCACCGATTGGAGCACCATATTGCTGCGGTTCTCACGCGGGGCAAGTTTCGTCACCGCCCCGTTCGGCTACGCCGCATTCGCGGTGATGATGGCGTTTGCCCGCTTGGGTGGCGATACGCTGGCGATGCGCCATGGCGCGGTCCGGTTGATGCAAGTTGGTTGTCTGCTGGCCGGCGCTGGCATGTTGCTGGTGGCATCGTCACCGTCGGTGGTGGCCGATATCCTCGGCTTTGCCTTGGTTGGGCTGGGAACCGGCAACATCGCACCACTGGTTTTCAGCGCCGCCGCCAGAATTCCCGGCATCCCACCCACAGCCTCAGCCCCGGCCGTGATCAGCCTGGGTTACGCAGGGTTCCTGTTGGGGCCGGTGGTCATCGGCTTCATCGCCAACCAATTCAATTTGGCCTTCGCCATGGGGCTGGTGGCGGTTTTGCTCATCGTCATCAGTTCAGCCGCCCGTGCGGTTGAACCCGGCTAGGTCGGGCTCAGGTTGTCTCGAAGCTGGGCTCAGCCGGCGCCAGCGACTTTAACAAATCAAACACGCGCTTGCGGACCGCCGGGTCGGTAATCCGATAATACGCCCGCACCAGTTCCAACGTCTCGCGCTTACTCATGTTATCATCAACGCCCGCCGAGAACGGCTCCTGCGCTTCCGCAAATCCATACATGCGTCCACGCGGCCCTGAAACCGGCGTCTCGCTCATGCCTTCGGGCATGTCATCAAAAAAATAACTGATCGGCACATCAAGCACGCGCGAAATATCAAACAGCCGCGACGCCCCAACCCGGTTAACCCCGCGTTCGTATTTTTGCACCTGCTGAAAGGTCAGGCCCAGTGCATCACCAAGCCGCTCCTGGGACATGCCCAGTAAAGTGCGGCGCAAGCGCACGCGGGAACCGACATGAATATCAATCGGGCTCGGGCGGCTATCGCGCTCTGGCCGCTCGGTGATGTCTTCGGGCATTTAAAAAACCATCTCCATAAAACGGGCCACATTGTAGCACCGTCAACAACCGTAAAATCAACCTACCGTTTTGGTGGCTAAAAAATAATTTCTCAACGTACTGAACGTGCCGAAATAGCTTCGCCACCATACCCTACGCGTTAGAAGTGTAACCAAACTTGAATAAAAATACCAGAGGTTAACCGAATAAACAATACAAAAACATCGCGTATGGTTTATTAAATAGACATACCTACGAAAAATTAATGTTTATGAAGCGAATAGCCTGCTCGGGCGCGTGTCAGCAATAGACCGGCAATTATTAACAAAATGGACATAATTAAGGGAATTTCCAACCCGAAGCGGGCATAAGGGGTCGGCGGCAGGGCGCCCGGTAAAGGTGCCACCAGCACGCCATTCCGATTCAAGCCGAGCGAGGCTGTCACCCGGCCAAACGAATCGATCATCGCGGAGATGCCTGAATTCGCATCGCGCGCCAACGGCAGGCCCTCCTCCACGGCCCGCAACCGGGCATCGGCAAAATGTTGGCGCGGCCCCGCCGAGTCGCCAAACCAGGCATCGTCAGTCACGTTCACCAGCCAGGCCGGGCGGTCGGCTTCATCAACAATCTGGCCAGTAAAAATCGCCTCGTAACAAATCAACGGGCCCACCGGCGGCAGGCCGGGAATATGCAGCGTCGCCGGGCCGGTGCCGGGCGTAAAACCACCGCCGGGGGTTATCTTCACCGGTATCCAGGCCGGGCTATATTCGCCGAACGGCACCAGCTTCCATTTATCGTAATAGGCCACGGCGGGCCCTGGCCCATCCGTCACCACCAGGGAATTGCGGTAGTCATTTGGCCCACCCATGCGGATGCTGCCAGCCAAAATAGGCGCGGTTCCGGTAACCGCCGCTAATTGCGCCCGCGCCCCGGCATCACTTTGCAACAACCATGGGCTAGCCGCCTCCGGCCAAATTACCGCGCTGGCCCCGGCATGGAGAGCTGCCTGGCTCATCGATTCAAGCCGTTGCCAGCGCGCCAGCAGGGCAGCGCGCTCAAAACTGCCCGGTACCGGAAAATCCGGTTGCACCAGCGCCAGGGTGACCCCGGTTGGGGCCACCGGCGTTGCTAAATGCGCCACACCAAACCCGCCCCAGGCCAACAGCGCCACCATTGCGGCGGCCAAGCCCCGTTTGCCAAACAGCGGCAGTCCCGCCAGCAAAATCGTCGCCAGCGTCATGCCGTGCACGCCCACCAGGCTCGCCAACTGAATAAACACATCGCCAAGCGTGCCCGGAACCGCCCAGTCAGTGCCCCACAGGTTCCAGGGAAAGCCCGAGAACGCAAATTGCCGGAGCAGATCCGAGAGCACCCAAGCCCCGGCAAACACCAGCAGCCGCCCCAGCCCCGGCTTCGTGTAATACGCCGCCACGGCGGGAATAATACTGTAGCAGGCCACAGCGAATGCCAGCAGCGGGTCGGCGAACGGCACCAGCCACCAGAAGGTATCCACCTCGGTCAAAATCGGCTCGGTAATCCAGTATAGCCCGGCCAGATTCAACCCAAACCCAAACAGCCACGCGATAATCGCCAGATCCTTCAGGGTCCGGCTCGCACCGATCAGCCGCAAAAACGCCGGAACGCTGAACAGCAGCACCGGCAGCAGATGCACCGGCGGCAGCGCCAGCGCCGAGGCCAGCCCCCACAAAAACGCCCGCGCGCGAGGTGTCGCGGCATGGCGGCGCACCCCAGCCATCAACCGGCTCATGCGAGCTTCGGCAGCCCGAATTGCTTTGCCACCTCGGCAAAATCCGCCGCCACCGCGTGCCGGGTCCCGGCCACCGTGCGGTCCTGCGCCCGCACCAACTGGCAGGTCCGCAAACCAGCCTGCGCTGCGGCATCCAGTTCGGCTTCCACATCCGAGAGAAACAAACACTCATCCGCTGAAACATTCGCGCCCCGGCAGATATCAGCATAACTCTGCGGGCTGCGCTTGGTACCTGCACGGGTATCAAAAAACCCCTGGAACAAGCCTTTTAAGTTGCCCGCACGACTATGCCCGAACAGCAATTTCTGGGCGTCCACCGCGCCTGATGAATACACATACAGCCGCACACCGGCTCCGGCCCACCGCCGCAGGGCAGGGGCCACATCCTCATATAAATCCCCCATAATCTCGCCCTTGGCATAGCCCTCCGCCCAAATCATCCCCTGGATGGTTTTCAGCGGCGTGATTTTCTCATCGCGGTCCATCCAGCCCAGCAGCGTATCCACAACCATTGCACCCGGCGCCAGTCGCGCCACTTCGCCAATCACCGGCGCATCGCAATGCACCTGGCACCAGCCGGGCAGGCGCACCCGCGCATACGGAAATAAAACGTCATGCACAAAGGCAATCGGCGTGGTGGTGCCTTCAATGTCGGTCAGCACCGCAGCGGGGGGAAGCATCTGGCTTAAGCTACAGGGAAGCGTTCGGAGATCGTGTCGCCGGTAAAATGCGCCACCCAGCCCGAAGTATCGGTGAATACCCTGAGCGCCGTGAAAAAGGGCTGTTCACCGGCATCGAACCAATGCCGGGTATTTGCCGGCACCGAGATCAAATCACCGGCCTCACAATGGGCATCGTACACGCGGCCATCCACATGCATCACAAAATGCCCGCTGCCATGCACAAAAAACCGGATTTCATCCTCGGTATGAACATGCTCGGCCAGAAACGTCTGCCGCAGAGCCGCCGCGTTGGGGTTGTCAGGTGTCAGCTTGATCACATCAGCCGACCCCGCACCCTTGGCGCCCATCAAATCATCCAGATACGGCTTATAGGCTTCCAGAATCACCGCGGCGCTATCCGCGGGCGACAGCGTTACCGGGCTGTGCCAGCGTTCAAACTGCACCCCAATCGCAGATAACTCTTTTGCCATCACATCCGCATCGGTGGTGGCGATCATCGGCGCGTCTGGTTTGGCATCGCTAAATATCTTCAAGCCGCTCATTTCAATCGTCTCCGTTCCAGCTCGCAGGCGAGTAAAAATTCCAAGGCCTCCAGGCGCCAAAAAGCATGTTCCACGCTGGTGCCCCAGGCATATACACCATGCCCACGAATCACATAACCAATTGGCGGGTCAGCCACCAACGCCGGCTCAATCACGGCGGCCAGCCGGGCGATGTCCTGGTCGTTCTCAAACACCGGCAGCGCCACATTCACCGCGTGGCTGGCAAATCCAAACGCCTTGATAATTTCATAATCAGAAAACGAAATATCACCGGCCATCGAGAGCACGGTCGCCGCCACCGAATGACCATGCAGCACCGCTCCTACAGGCGGGAACAGCCGGTACAACTGGCAATGCAGCAACGTCTCAGCACTGGGTTTCTGCCCCGCTGTGGCGGCAGACCCATCCAGCCCGACCTCAATAATATCATCCGCATGCAGCCGGCCCTTATGAACACCGCTACGGGTGATGGCCAGGCTCTCGCTATCCAGCCGCGCCGAGAGGTTCCCAGCCGACCCAGGAACCCAGTTACGCGCATCCATGCGGCATCCCGCCTCAACCAGCGAGGCGGCGACGGCAGCCAGACGAGACATTTAGCCGTTATTGACGGTGGTGTTGGTGTTGCTGGTCTCGGGCAGCGGGGCGGTCAGCGTGCTGGTGGCGGCCATCGAGGCGTCCTTGGTCTTTTTGCCGTCATCATCGGCGATGTTCTGCTTGAAGGACTTAATCCCCTTGCCAAACTCACCCATCAGATTGCTGACCTTGTTGCTGCCAAACAGGATCAAAACCACTGCCAGAACAATCAGCCAATGCCAAATGCTGAAACTACCCATAGAAATTCTCCAACCCGGATTCGTGTATGCTTAACCTTAAGCGCCATCTTGTACGCCCAACAGCGCCCAAAGCCAAATGAAGCATCATCAATGGGCCAAACCGGCCGCCAGCATCAACCCGGCATTATAGAGCACATGCAGCAAAACCCCCGGCTTGATGGAGGCAAACCGTACCCGCATCCAGGCCGCCGCCGCGCCCACCAGTCCCACATCGATGAACCCGGCAGGGTAGTGAATTTTCTCCGGCGCATGAACCGCCACAAACAAAAGCGTGGTGATCACCCCGGCCCATAGCGGTGAGACGCGGCTGGCCAGGGCTGAAAAAATCCCGCCCCGGAATACATATTCCTCCACCGGCGGGGCAATAAACACCGCCAGCACCAGCAAACCCAGTTTCCACGGACCCGGCGTTTCAAACAATTTCGCCGCCTGCAGCTTCTGTAAAGCCGCCATATCGGGCGGGAAAAAATGCATAATCACCACCACCAACATTATAATAAGCCCGGCAAACAACCCGGCGGTCACGTAGGCATCAGCCGGAGCTGGCCGCCACCCAACCCCGCTCGGGCTCCCATCATGCAGTTTCAGCGGGCCAAGCCGGTTGATATACCAAACACTCCAGAGCGATGCCGTGAGGTAACCGGCCAGCGTGGCTGCGATCGCATTAAGGTGCGGTTGCGGGTGGATATGGGCCAGCACGGCGCAAAGCCCCACCACCAGGGCCATCCTTGCCCATCAGTCTTGACCTGACCCTCATCGCG
>VFSW01001970.1_pt1 | contig 31124 bp, 33 predicted proteins | sample 5358111 | NCBI WGS metagenome assembly VFSW01 (sample SAMN11554181, study PRJNA540505) | mine drainage metagenome | isolation source: sediment from site ElyBrook_90M | place: USA: Ely Copper Mine, Vershire, VT | collected 2017 | reverse complement strand
GTGTTCAACAGCGTGGCGCGAAAAAGAAGGAGGGATTCCTCGCTTCGCTCGGGATGACGGCCGATACTTTTTCCAGGGCCCGTTCAGGCCATGGATTGTGTCACCTCCAACTGGAACGCTCTACCTCTCCCCCACCAGATAGCGGCAGCCGCGAGCACCCATGCGCGCGGAATGAACTTCGCCAGCGGGCACGTCACAGCGATCTCCGGCCACAAAGGTGCGCGTAGTCCCGCCCTGGATCAGCGTCATTTCGCCATCGAGAATGATGTGAGCCGTCTCCGTAGCGTGTGTATGATCGGGATAAAATGCGCCGGGGCCGTCCTGCCAGACAAAGGTGTGGGGAAACCCTTCCTCATGAAGTTGGTGTTCCAGCGATTTCAAATCGAGGTTCATTGCTGCTTCCACAGTTTTAGAAAAAGTGTACGGAAAAAGAGTTTTACAACAATCGCTCAGAATAATCGGCGCGGTGCCTACTTCGGCCGGAAGATGTTGCCGGTAATACGCGCCGCCATGCGGCGCGGAACGATGCGAACGGTTTCCGCGCCGAGCCAGTTCGTAAAGCCGGAAATCACCGTAGCTTTGCCGCCAGCCAGCGCCCGGAGCCCCACGCGCGCCACTTTTTGCGCGGTCTCGGGAAGACGCTTGGTATGCTGGCGCTGCCCCGCTATCTGATGGAATTCGGATTCGGTCGAGCCAGGGCAGAGGGCGCACACACGAATTCCATACTGGCGGACCTCCTCGGCCAGACCTTCGGCAAAAAACAGATCGAACGCCTTCGTCGCCGCGTACGTGGTGATGTAAGGGACCGGCTGGAAGGCGGCCGCGGAAGCGAGAATCAGAATGTCTCCGCTCTTCCGCGTGATCATACCGGGAAGGTAGAGATGAGTCAGATGCACGACGGCAGTGCAATTGACCTGCGTCATTTCCACGAGGCGATCCACCGCAACTTTGGAAAATTCCCCGTAAGCGCCAAACCCGGCGTTGTTCACGAGGAGATCAATCACAATATTCTTGTCCTCGGTAAATGAAAAAATCTCCTGAGGACCGAGCGGATGAGCGAGATCGGCAACGCAGACGAGCGTGCGAATGTTGTGTTTCGTGCTCAGTTCCCCTGCAAGCCCCGCCAGGCGGTCTCGCCGCCGCGCCGTCAGAACCAGATTTGTCCCCGCGGCAGCCAGTTCTCGCGCCAGCGCCACGCCAATTCCCGCACTCGCTCCGGTAATGAGCGCCCATTTGCCTTCCCAAGGATACATTCGCGCCTCCGACGAGATTCTACAGGATGCTGGCAGAACAGGCGAGACGCTGAAGTTTCAAGGTTAGAACAGGCACGCGAATTTGATCGGATGGCCCGCGCATAGCACAGCCTGGAAAATGGCGGAGTGCTTTGCGGCCACCCAGCCGAGAATTTGCCCGGCTTATTCCCGCAAGGCGAACGTGAACAGGCTGTTCCCCGCCGCGATGGTCACGTACTGCTTGCCGTCCACGCGGTAAGTCATCGGACCGGCGATAATTTCGCCGCCGAGATTCGTCTTCCACAGCAGCGCGCCCGTGCGTGCATCGAGCGCCTGGAAATTTCCTTCGCGCCCTCCATTAAACAGCAAGTCCGACGCCGTCGTCAGAATGCCGCCCGTGTTCACATCGTGCATGTCGAACTTCCACTTTTTCTCGCCCGTGGCGGGATCCATGGCGATGACCGCGCCGGTTCCCAACGCTTCCGTATAAACGTTGAGCGGTCCGGTACGCGCGCCGAGAGGATTTTCCGCTCCGGGAATGGGCGCGGCGTTCGCGCCGCCGGTGAAGCGCTGGCCTTCATGGAAGTCCGCCGGAATGCCCTCAAAAATCGTCGAATAGTTTTCCCATGCCGGAATGTAGAAGAGTCCCGTGCGCGGGCTGTACGATGGCGAGTACCAATTAGTGCCGCCCTGAATTCCGGGAAAGGTCGGCTGGCCGGGAGGCTGCGGCGTGATGTTCGGACGGCCGTTTGCATCGAGCCCGCTCGCCCAATTGACCTTGATGAACGGGCGCCCGTCGAGAAATTTTCCGGTCGCGCGGTCGAGCACGTAGAAGAATCCGTTCCGGTTGCCCCAGAGCATCAGCTTGCCCGGCGTGCCTTTCCAGTTTGTGTTGACGAGGACCGGAACCTGCACGGAGTCGTAGTCGTATGGATCGTGCGGAGAAAACTGGAAATGCCACTTGAGCTTGCCCGTGTCGGGATCGAGCGCCACGACAGAATCAGAATACAGATTGTCGCCGGGGCGCTGCGCCGCGTTCCAGTCGGGGCCGGGATTTCCGGTTCCCCAATACGTCAGGTTCAGGTCCGGATCGTAGGAACCCGTCATCCATACCGCGCCGCCGCCGTGTTCCCAATCGCCTTCGCGCCAGGATTCGTGGCCCGGTTCACCGGGGCCCGGAATGGTGTTGAAGCGCCAGACCTGCTGGCCCGTTTCGGCGTCAAAGGCGGAGATAAATCCGCGCACGCCGTACTCGCCGCCGGCAACTCCGACGATGACTTTATCCTTCACGACCAGAGGCGCCATCGTCATGGCATATCCCGCGGTGGGTTCTGCCAGTTTGGTATTCCAAATGGCGTGGCCGGTCTTGGCGTCCACCGCGACAAGGTGCGCGTCCACGGTCGCCATGAAAAGCGTATCGCCAAGAATCGCGACGCCGCGGTTGACAATGCCGCAGCACGGCCGCGCGGCTGGAGAAGGCGTGTAATGGTAGAGCCAGAACGCGCGGCCCGTCCTGGCATCCACGGCGATGATGTCGTTGGGCGATTGCGTAAGGTACATCACGCCGTCCACAACGAGCGGCGTCGTCTCGAATTTTTGCAGCGATTGCGCCTGGAAAACCCATTTCAGCTCGAGATTCTTGACGTTCGCGGGATTGATCTGGTCGAGCAGGCTGTACCGCTGGCTCGCGTAGCTGCCGGAATAGGTCAGCCAGTTCTGCGGCTCATCGTTCGCGTGCAGCAGGCGCTGCGGCGTCACTTGCGCGCCGAGGGCCGGAGGAAACAGAATCACCAGGACGAAAAAGAACCAAACGCGCCGCGAGTCTTTCATTTCACACCATTCAAGGAAAGTAGATACGCTTCCATATCGGCCAGCTGCGATTCGCTGAACTTATCTTTGTAGGACGGCATGGTGGTCGTCTTGAGAACTTCATATTCCCGCAAATCGGATTTGTTCAGTGAAACGAGACGCCCCTGCTCATCGAGCAATTGGACCGTATAGGTATCTTCATTCAGGCGGCGGCCAGTGATCGTTTTGCCGTCGCGAGTGACGGCGCGGACCGAGCGGTTGACGGGCAACATTGCGCCCTGCGGATCCAGGAGCGTGCGGTGAAGCAGATCAGCCGTGCGCAAAGCGCCGATGTCGCCGAGGTCTGGAGCGGTCCGCGGCCCCTTGCCATTGACGGCGTGACAGGTGGCGCATTTCCCTTCGCCCTCAAACAGCGCCTTGCCGCGATCCCTGTCGCCGACTTTCAAGTTTCGGGAATCGAACTTGGACATGTTGCGCAGGTAGGAGACGATGCCGGTCAACTCGGAAGCCCCAAAATTAAACGGCTGCATCGCCGTGCCGGGAACGCCGGTCGTAATCGTGGTTCGCAAATCGGTGTCGGAAATCACGCGCTTGAAAATTCCCGCGCGAAAATTCACGCCGGGAATCTGGTCGCCATTTTCGCCGTGGCAGGCCGCACATTGGGTTTTAAAAATCTGCGCGCCAAACTGAATGTCCGCGGGAAAATATTCCTGAGCGCGGTCCTGTGCCTGTGCGCGGACATCGGAACTGTGCACTGAGAACAGTGCGCACAAAATCGCGGACATCACGAACACAAAAGCAGACTTCCGGTGCTGGGTCACAGGCTTCCCCCGGAGATTGGCCAACTCTTTGGTTTTAAGTGCGCCGATTAAAATCTGTGGCGGCGAATATACACCGGCGCGGCACGGTTGGAAAGAATGACGGAATAATTTGCCGCCGCCTCAGCGCGGCGGCTTGGGCCACCAGCGGATGAACCCGTCGCGATTGGGCATTTTCACTTGCGGCAATGTCTTCGCGTCGAGAGTCGCATCAGCGGAAACGATGGCGTCAATGGAAAGCAGATACGCCGTGACCGCGTACACTTCATCGTTGGTCAGGGATTGCGGCGCGGCGATCGGCATCGCGCGGCGAATGTAGTCAAACAGGGTTGTCACCGTCGGCCAATAGCTCGCCGCCGTCTTCACGGGCTTGTCTGTCGCGAGCGTACCCAGGCCGCCGGTGAGCTGGTCTTGCGGTTTGCCCGAGCCTTGCGCACCGTGGCAGACCTCGCAATTTTTTGCGTAAACCGTTTTGCCCGCGGTAACCGATCCGCTGCCCGGCGGTAGGCCCTTGCCGTCCGGGAAAACAGTGATGTTCGCCTTCCGAATCTCAGCATCGGAGAGCGGGCGGCCGAGGTCCGGCCCCTGCGCGCGGGCAGCAGTTCCCGCGAGCAGCAGCGCGGCAACCGGCAGGATGTGGCGCAATTTAAACGTAAACATGTTTCACCGTCCCGTCGGCTTCCACGGACCACGCTTGAATGCCATTGAAGTGGTACTGCTGCCCCGGAGCAAATTGAGCCATCCAGGCGCTTCGCGTGGGCTGCGCGTCGCCGGTTTCATCCGTCGTGCGGCTAATCAAAGTGGTTGCCGCGCCTTGCCATTGCCAAGGCAGACGGAAGCGCGTGAGCGCCTTCGGCAGGATGGGCCCGACCATTGGCGCGTTCGTCCAGGTCTTCCCGGCGTCGGTCGAAACTTCGACTTTTGCGACGCGGCCCGCGCCCGACCAGGCGAGACCCGAAATTTCATACAGGCCCGGCCCTTTCAAATTCAATCCCAGCGAGGGCTTGAGGATCACCGACTTGGCGCCCTGGGCAAACATGAACTGCCGCGCTTTTCCTCCGGGCATCAGCTCGGTGTAGTGGGAGGTCTCGTCGCGGGCATTCATGGGCTCGTCCGTGATGTAGAGGCGGCGCAGCCACTTCACATTCATATTGCCTTCAAATCCGGGGACGAGCAGGCGCATCGGGTAGCCCTGCTCGGGGCGGATTGCTTCGCCATTCTGATAGAGCGCGATCACTGCATCGTCGAGACATTTTTCGAGAGGAATGCTGCGGCTCATCGCGGCCGCGTCGGCGCCTTCGGCGATCACCCACTGTGCGCCGGGCGCGACTCCGGCCTCGCCGAGCAGCGTCGCGAGGCGCACGCCCGTCCACTCCGAGCCGGAGAGCAGGCCGTTGAGTTCGCCGGCCGTCTGTTGCGCGGGCTGCGGGGTATTCAGGATTCCACTGTTGCCCGAGCACTCGATGAAACGAATATGCGTCTCCATCGGATACCGCTGGAGCGTTTCCACGGAAAAGCCGAGCGGGCGCTTGACCATGCCGTGAATGAACAATTCGTGCCGCGCCGGATCAATGTCCGGCACGCCGTTGTGATGCCGCTCGAAATGCAATCCGGCGGGAGTGATCGTACCTTCCAAAAGATGCCATGGAGTGCGCGAAGAACCCGTTCCCGCGCGGCCCGGAGGGATCGTGTAAATGCGCTGAACTTTTTCCTGCCATTTCGACGGCGTGCCGTAAGGGGAGAGCGGCCGTCCGGGAGTTTTCATCCATTCCGGAGCGTTCACCCCGATCGAGTCATCGGCGTTGGCAATTCCGGCGCCGGCAGCGGCGGCGCCCGCAGAGAAAAGTGCGCCGCGCAGCACCGCCCGCCGGTTCAGCAATGCGGGACGGCTTGAATGACTAAGAAGATCGAATGCGTCTTCGTCGTTCTTCGACTTCATCGGTCCTGCCTCATTCTCCGCTCGCCTGGAACAGCGAGCTTCGTGGAACTTCTTCTTTTCGATTTAAGAAACGCCTTCCTGCAAACTCAAAAACGTTACCAGTCTGCATCCTTCCACGCAACACAGAACTCGGTTCAACGGCGTCCCGGTCGCGCGCCGGGAAAAAACGTCTGCAGCTGATCCTTTCTCCCCCCGTCAGGCCTGCTCCGGCCGGAAATCGCCGGAGGGGCCGCCCGAATTCGATCGCGCGGCCCGGAACAGGGCTGCAATTAGACACAAGGTTCCCCAAGCAACGCAGCCGGTGGCCACAAACACATCGGCAAGGAATTTCCCGCAAATTCCTTGCACCGTCACGGTACTGAGCAAGAAGAATGCCGCCATCCATCTTTCGAAGGATGGGTCCTGTAGTTTCACGCCAAACTGCAGATACATCGCGTAGATCACCGCCGGCAGGAGAAAAACGAAGTAATTCTGCTGTGTCGTGGGGAACAGCAGCGGGATGGCGGCAAACACGACCGAGGTTCCCCCTCCGTTCAAGACCAGATCCGAAGAGTTGCGAAACCGGAACCAATAGAAAATAACCACAGCCACAATTGCAAAGCGAAGGACCCAGTCGGCGGCATAAATCCAGCTTAAGGGTGCAGGGACGATCATCAGGCTGTAGGAGCGGACGCCATGCTTGAACGCAGTCACTGGAGTGAAGAATCGGTACAGGATGCCGCGAACTGAGTAGTTGAATCCCAGGCCCAATTTGGAATCGCGCGAGGCGCTATTGAGGGCGTAATCGTGGAGCCAGATGGAGAGCAGGGACGCATTTGTTTTCCATCCAAGGAGCAACGCCGGAGACACGAGGCCAGCCGCCAACCCGATTCCCACGCCGGCGAGCGCCTTGATCTGCTTTCGCAGAACAAACCAGATCACGAAGGGTGCCGGAAGCACCTTTAAAGCAATGGAAATTCCGATGACGGCCCCGCCGAGTACGGGGCCCCAGTTCTCCCGTTTGATCAGCCTGATCCCCTGCACCACGAGCGCCAGCGCCAGGAGGTTGGTCTGTCCCCGGTCCAGGTGCTGAAGGATGAACCGGCCAGTAAGCACGATGGAGAAAACTCCGATTTCCCAGCGAATCTTCGCGGGAAACGCCGAAAACCGCGTACCGGAAAAAAGTTCGCAAACCGTGGGAACTATCCAGACAAGCAGAGCAACGTTCAGCACGGTCCACAGAACAATGGTGAGATTTTCAGGAATGTGAGTCAGCGGGATAAACAGAAACGCCAGCAGCGGGGGATAGATATAGAACAGCCCGCCGTTTTCCACCGGGTGCGAAGGCGTGGCGTAGATATTCTGGCCCAAGGACATCAGGCGGGCCGCATGGAGATAGACTCCGAAATCGCCGTGGGCAAACGGGTGATGGATCATTCTTGACGATGAGACACAAATCACAACCACGGCCAGAAGGACAACGGCTGCCCGAAAAAGGATCAGATGGCCTTCCACCCGGGCGAATAGTTTGTCCGTAATTTGTGTAATCATCGTGAGCCTGAACGCATTTGCCGGGTCGGAGTATACAACGCCGCCGCGGGCTGCGAGCAAAACTCCGCGAATAACTCGCAGGCGGAAAATTGAGGCAAGTGAAGTATGATGTCCGCCATGCGAAATGGGAATCGCGTGATCTTGTTCGCTGGATTCGCTATTGTCTGCGCCGCGGGAATTTCCGGCGTGCGGCTCAACGCACAAACCGATCCCAATTCCGCTCCGAACCCTTACACAACGATCGAAGGCTGGGCCAAACTGCCCGCGGGAAGAACCTGGGGCCAAGTGATCAGCGTATATGTGGACCCGGACGGCAAAAGCATCTGGGCGTTTGACCGCTGCGGCGGAGCCTCTTGCGCTAAATCCGATCTGCCGCCGATTTTGAAATTCGATTCGTCCGGTGATCTGGTGAAAAGTTTTGGCGCGGGGATGATAGTCCGCCCGCATGGACTCTTCATAGATCGAAACGGCAACGTGTGGGTGACGGATGGCGATGGCGAGGGCGGAAAAGGACATCAGGTATTCAAGTTCAGCCCGGATGGAAAACTTTTGCTCACCCTCGGAAAAGCGGGCGTCGCCGGAGATGGCCCGGACACCTTCAACCGGCCGAGCGACGTGCTGGTGGCGCCCGATGGCAGCATTTTTGTCGCGGATGGTCACGGCCAGGGCTCGAACGCGCGCGTGGTGAAATTTTCGCCGGAAGGAAAATTTCTTTTCGCCTGGGGGAAGCAAGGCAAAGGCCCGGGAGAATTTGATTTTCCGCATCGCCTGGCGATGGATTCGCAAGGGCACCTGTTTGTCGCCGATCGCGGAAACAGCCGCATCCAGATTTTCGATCAAAACGGAAAATATCTGGACGAGTGGCGGCAGTTCGGCCGGCCGAGCGGAATCTATATTGATAAGAATGATGTGCTCTATTGCGCCGATTCCGAGTCCAATGCTCCGCGCAATCCGGGATTTCGCCGCGGCATTCGCATCGGCAGCGTGAAGGATGGCAAAGTGATTGCCTTTATACCCGATCCGGTGCTCAATCCGGGGCAGGGCCTGGAACCTTCCAATGGGACCGCGGCGGAAGGAGTCACGGCGGATGACGCGGGCAACGTGTATGGAGCCGAAGTCGGCCCGAAAGACCTGAAAAAGTATGTGAGGCAGACCGGACGCTGAACATTTGCGCAGGCTTCTTTGCGTTGCACGAATTTCGAGAGTTTGTTCAGTTAGGAGGAATCGCCATGAAGCGAAGATCATTTCTTTGTAACGCCGTGAGTGCAGGGCTGGCCGCAGCGGCTCTGCCCGCAGCGGCCCGAAGTTCCGCCGGTCAAGCGGATTCCAAGGCGTCCGGGCTGCGCGCCATTTCCACCGATCGCGCGCCCAAACCGGCGGGGCCATTTTCGCAGGCCATCCTCGCCAACGGGTTTGTTTTCGTGGCGGGCCAGACGGCGCGCGACCCGAAGACGGGCCAGGTAATCGAAGGCAGCATCGGTGCGCAGACCGAGCGCGTCATGGAAAATATCAAGAGCATTCTCGAAGCCGCCGGCTCTTCGCTCGACCGGACCGTGAAAACGACCGTCTATTTGCGGGACATGAACGACTTTGACGAGATGGGAAAAGTGTACAGCCGTTATTTTCCGGCTCATCCGCCCGCGCGCGTCACGGTCGAAGTGTCCCGTCTGCATGGCGGAAGAGTGGAAATTGAGTTGATGGCCGTGGCATAGCCGGATTTGGCCGACTCGCAATTTGCAACGATTCACGTTCAGCGCACGATAAGCATTTTTTCCAAACAAGCAGGAAATTACGAACGAGGTGCACTGTGATCACACGCCGACAGTTTTCCAAATTGCTCGCCGGATCGCCCCTGGTGGCGGCCGCTACTCTTGAATCCACATCCGCCGCGCCTCGTGCCCCGCAGCAGCCGGACATGAGCCGGGCGCTCAGCCAGACCCGCGATCTCTTGATCAAGGGCGGCACGGTGATTGATCCGAGCCAGAACCTGCACGCCCCGCTGGACGTGGCCGTGAAGAACGGCAAGATCGTGCAGGTCGCTCCGGATATTCCCGCGGACGGATCGCTGAACGTGGTGTCCGCGAAAAATCGAATCGTCACGCCTGGACTGATTGATGTCCACGTCCATATTTTCGAGGGCATCGGCCCGACCGGCGTAAATGCGGACCAGTATTGCATCGGCCGCGGCGTCACCACGGCAGTGGATGCCGGGTCGGCAGGCGCCTATTCGATTGCCGGGTTCCGCCAGTATGTGGTCAAGCCCTCCGCCACGCGAATTTACGCGATGGTGGATATCGGCGCGCGCGGCACGCTGATGGGCCTGGTGGGAAATTATTCCAATCTCGATTGGCTGAATCCCGAGCAGACGGCCCGCGCCGCTGAAGCCAACAAGCCTGACGTCGTGGCCATCAAAGTCCGGCTTTCCAGGGAAATTGCGGGTTCAAACGATTTGGAATGCCTGAAACGCGCGCTGCAAGCTGCCGAAATGGCCCGCTTGCCGCTCATGGTGCATATCGGCGACACGTTCTCGCCGCTGCCGCAGATCCTCAAGCAGATGCGCAAAGGAGATATTCTGACGCACTGTTACACCGGCCGACCGAACGGGCCGCTCGATGCCCACGGAAAAATCCTTCCCGAAATGCTGGATTGCCGAGACCGCGGACTCCTGTTTGACGTCGGCGCCGGCGGCCCGCACCTGAGTCTGGATGTCGCGGAAAAATGCATCCAGCAGAATTTTCTGCCGGACACGTTTGGCACGGACCTCGGCGGGCTGAGCTACAACGGACCGGTCTACGATCTGGTCACGGAAATTTCAAAGTTCCTGTTGGTAGGGCTGAATCTCGATCAAGTGATTGAACGCGTCACCGTACATCCCACGCGCATGTTCAATTTTGGGGTCGAGTTGGGTACCCTGCGCCCGGGCGCGACGGCGGACATCACGATCCTCGATGTGCGGGAAGGCTCGTTCACATTTGCCGACAGCACGGGAAAGAAGCGCACGGGCCGCCAAAAACTTCAGAGCACGGCTGCGATTCGCGCCGGAAAAGTGTACGTAAACCGCAGCGATGACGTGGCGAACCCGCGCGCTATTCGTCCCGAGGCTCACAACAGTTAGCCGCAATCCTATTTCGTCTTTAAGACGCGGTGAACAGAGAGAGGATTAATCCTTTTTCCAGGTAAACGATTCCAGCATCCAATCGCCGGGCACGTAATCTTCCACCTGCAGGTGACGGTCATAGTGGATTGCAGAGCCTCCCATGTCCGTCAAGCTTGCGCCAATCAGAGAACCGTACCAATTGGCTCCGCCGGTAATGGAGTAGCTGGCGTTGGGAGCATACATCAGACCGATCGCCGAGGCGCCTCCAGAGAGTTTGATAGTGCCTGTTCCGCCGTACAAGATTTGCAGAGTTGTCGGATTATACGGGGGAGAGGCGGAATTGATCATACCTCCGCCGGTAAGACTAAATGGAGTAGTTTGGCCCGTGCCTGCAATATTTAATACCACCGGCCCGGAATCAATAATCAATGTTCCTCCGCCATTTTCAGTAAAGCTGTTGATGTTATAGCATCCTGCGGACAGATGTACGTTGCCCTTGGCCGTAATATCCCCATAGACGCCGGGACCGGAATTCCCCGCCCCGGGGTTCGCGGGCGGGCATGTGCCGGGGGCCAGGCAAAAGGCGCCGCTGGCGCACCCACCGGTAGTTGAAAACGTGCAGCCTGAAATTCCGGAGCAATTCGCTGAGCTATTATTCAGTGTTATGGCGTTCGCGCTGTTGGATGGCGGCATGGGACTCGGCGCGGGCGGCGTCGGGTACGTGACGGGTTGTGGGAGTTCGATGATGCTGCCGGTCACGGTTCCGGAAGTGTCAGACCAGGCCGTGACGTTGCTGGTGGTGCAAGTTCCGGTTCCCGTTCGTGGAGTCGAAAGATTGCCATTAATCGTCGTGGGACTGCCGCTGGTGGAGAGATTTCCGTTGGTCCCGACGTTGCCATAGGTCGTCGAAAGCGTCGGTGTACCGCTTCCGCTATAGGTGCTCGAATCGAAGCTATCCGTGGTGCCGCCGCCGCCGAAAGTAAGCGCGCTACACCCGCTGCTGGACGCAAATGCCGCATAGTTGAAGGTTGGAACCACCGTCTGTTCCAGAATTGCCGAAACTTCCACGTTGGCATTGCGGATGCCGGCGACCGTTCCGTCGGAAGTAATTTGCCAGGTTTGCACCACGGCCTGCGATCCGGAAATGGCTGAATTCAATTTGGACATGGATAGAAGTTTCGCGGTGGTGGCATAAGTCACGGTCGTGTTTCCGGCCGTGAAGGTCCCCTTGCCCCGTCCTGCTGTGTTGAAGGCGGATTGGACGGAGGCAACCGGATAGGTACTTGCCTGCTGAGAAGTGTTCGCGGACAAATACACATCATGACCGCTGGTGTTGGTGGCCCCGGCCTGGACAGGGTAAACGGAAGTGTAGTTATAGCCGGATAGCGGGTCGGTACCGGTTCCCGCCACCGGCGGCGTATAGATATTCATAAGGTAATTGGCCGCGGAATTCACTCCCGCTTCCGCTCCGTCTCTCGCTTGAGAGGTCAAGCGGTAATTCAGACTGGCCCATGTCTCGCTTTGTGAAATAAACATCAACGAGATGGCCATGACGGACATGACCAAAACCAGAATCAGCGCAAGGATCAGGGCAACGCCTTTTTCATTGTTCCTGTTCATAAGTCCTCTTATTACTTGCCTTACTGCCCGGCCAGCGTCGTTACGCTCGCTGGAATCGGTTGCAGACGCTCAGTAATCGAACCGCCACCCAGAAGCCAGGCGTCAAAAACATTACGCGGGGCAACGTTCAGCAGGGCCTTCGTTTCGGTCTGTATAACTTTGGTTTGGGGATCAACATTTTGCGTATTCACAGTCAAAGTAACGGTCACGTCCACAACGCTATTGCTGCCTGTGCCATTTGGTTTCTGCTGATACTGAAAACACGGCGTTGGATTCCCTGCCGGCGGATTTACCGTGATATTCGGCAAAATTACGGTGGCGGCATTCTTGGTGGTGGCGTTAAAGGGCGTCACGCTGCGTGTCAGATTTCCGTTCGTGGTGTCGCAGACGTATTCCACATAGACGATGGTGCCGTCTCCATTTATATCTCCAAACATCTTTAGAACGCTGCCCGTTGAAGGAGTATTCGGATCCGTCGTCGGTATGATGCCACTGGGAAATGCGCCCGCCACAACCACGGGCGCTCCGGCACAATGCGGTGAAGAAAAAGTCGCCTGAAACGTGTTTGCCGCTGTATTGAGATTTGATATCGCGACGGTTTCGGGATTTTGATAGGCGAGAGGGGTCGGGCATGCCGCAGTGGCATTTGTGCCCATCTGGCCGGCATCCACCTGCAACAGTTCGCCATTAAACATTCCGGAAACGGAATTCACCGTGGCGGTTACGGCGGTTCCCGCGATGGGGGTTACTGGCAGGATCAAATTCACGGAATTAGAAAGCGCCGGCATTCTTCCCGCCTGGCCTATTTCCTGCTGGATGACTTCGGTGGCGCTGCGGACAGAGCTGTGCATTTCGGTCCGGTTTCCGATGGTTCCCTGAGCCTGTGTCATTTGCACGATGGCGGACATGACGATCCCCGTCACTCCCAGCAGGATTACCATCGCGACCAATAATTCCAGCAATGAGAATCCGCGCTCTTGCTTCTTCAAGCCATTCGAGTTGTATTCTTCAAGTCGCATCGCGGGCTCTTCCTAAAAGGGGCTTGATTTTAGTGTTGTGACCGTAGACTGGGGGAGCGCTCCCTGCGGCGATCCCACATGGTTCTTAACCTTCGCAGTCACGGTAATCTGTTTCAGTTTTGGATAGTTGACCGGGTCGGGTATCGAAATCTGCCACACTCGAACGTAGAACCAGTTGCTGGGCGCTGCTCCTCCGGTGTACGTCAGGAGATTTCCGCTGTTATCGAGGTAGTCCACATAGCCGACACTGGGCGCGGTAGGATCCGAACTGCCTCCGACCGATAAACCCGTCCCGCTCGTGCCGATGGGTAACACGGTAGTATCCGAAGCGGTATCCGACCAGGCCAGGCTGATCAGCTGTTCCATTTTGTCCTGAGCGTACTCCGTGGTTCGAGCTGCCAGGTGGCCCTGATTTTCCGTTGTGCCCATCGCCACCATCCCCATGGTCAGAATTCCAGTGGTGGTAATAATCAGGATGGTGAGCGCAATCAAGGTCTCCACCAAACTCATGCCCGACTGTCGCAGAGCGCGAACTGACTCGATGTGTGATCTGATTGGCATAATTTTTCTTCAGCGATTAATCCAGTTGGCCGCACTCACGTCTGTGCGCCAGATTTTCGTGACACCAGTGACGGAAACGGTGACGCCCGATACCGATTTCCCATCCGTCACGTATATCGCGTAATTCCCATACGGAGTATTGGTTGAATCTACCGGGATACCGCGGGAGTTAAATACAATGCAGGCCGAATTTTGAAAGCCTGGGCACGCGGTGGCTTGTGCGAGAGAGCTCTGTGTTCCACTAGGCGGCGAGGTCAACGTGCCATAGCCGAAGGTCACATTTCGGGAAACGTATTGGACTCCGCCTTCCGTGGTCCACGTGGACGAGCCGGAGGGTTCCACTTCGACCCAAAAAGAGTTGGTGTTCATATCCACGTGTAAACGCGCCTGCGCGTAATCCGAGGATGCGCGCATTTTTGCCACGAGAATGCTCCCATTCAAATCGCGCGCGTCCCCGCCCGTCCTGAAGTTCTGTACGATCCCCGTGACCTTCGGAATCGCCATTGCCGAAACGATTAGCACTATGCACACAACGACGATCAATTCGAGCAACGTGACTCCGGCTTGGTTCCTCAATGTCTTTCGCGCTGGAATCTTGTTATTCACGTCTTCCTCGTAAGATCACTTTCGAAACTCGACGGTAAGAGGCGCAATTGATGGACCATCACCTGCTTCTTATAAATCTCATGCCCTCAATAAGTTGCATGAACATTCCAGACATAACGAAGGCACAGCTTCCCCCTCTGTAACAATTTGTTACTGGTACTCCAAATCTTTGACCTGACCTCAATTTTTGACAGGCAATGCAAGCGAAATTTCACCGTACACAAAAATCTCCGGTCATATTGCGCAAGCTTGGTCTTGCTAACTTCTGATTGCTTTCTCCAAGCCACGGTCCAACCGAAGGTCGGGCAGGTTCGCCGCTATGGGATTGGAAAAGCGTCGGGATCGAATCCCTGTTGGAACTTTGGAAGAGACTTCCGGTCGTATCTGTGGAGAAGGGGTGGTCAGATCGAGGCCGCCCGGAGGAAGGAAAACAGGGTTACCTGCTTCGCGAATTGCTTACTTTCCCCTTTCGGAAGATGCGATCAGGGCCTGGCCAAGGCTCAGGCCGCCGTCTCCGGCTGGGACTGCAGACTGAGTGAACACTTCAAATCCATCTGCTTCCAGCCTCCGGACCAGGCAGCTCAGCAGGTAGCTGTTTTGGAACGTGCCGCCGCTGAGACAGACGCGGTGCAGCGATGACTCTTCCCGGATGCGATCGGCAACACGAGCAAAGATTTCGACCAGGCCGTTGTGAAATCGCAGCGAGATCGTTTCCCCGGACGTGCCTTTTACGAGGTCATGGACAATTGCCTCGAACAGTGGGCGAACCCCGATTTGCCAGCATCTTCCGTCACGCACCAGAGAAAACGGATACGCTTCAGAATCCTGCGGCGCTGCCAGGGCGGCTGATTCCAGCTCCATCGCGGCTTGTGCTTCGTATTCCACCGTCTCGCGCAGCCCGATGACCGCTGCGATGCCATCGAATAGTCTTCCGCAGCTTGAAGTCAGCGGAGAATTTATGCGCCGCTCCATCATACGCACCAGCGTCTCGGCTTTCCCAATAGCTAGTTTGTTCGTAAAAGGAATTCCCAGGCCGAGAAATTCCTTCCCGAACGTATGCGCCAGATAACTGACAGCCATCCGCGAGGGCTCGCGAATCGCCGCGGCGCCGCCGGGAAGCGGTACATATTCCAAATGGCCGGCGCGCTCGAAGTTCGCATACGTGGCGACGAGCACTTCCCCGCCCCACACCGCGCCGTCCGTTCCGTAACCCGTTCCGTCCATTGCGAAGCCGATGACCGCGCCCTCAAGTCCGTTTTCCGCCATGCAACTGGCGATGTGGGCGTGGTGATGCTGGACGCCGACCAGCCTCGCGGCGGTCTGCGACAGCGCCCACTTGGTTGACAAATAGCCGGGGTGCAAATCGTGCGCGATAGTGCCCGGCTGAATTTCGAGAATTCGCTGCAAATGTTCCACCGCTTCGAGAAAAAAACCGAAACTCTCCACGTTCTCGAGGTCGCCGATATGCTGGCTGAGGAATGCATTGCGGCCGCGCGTCAGGCAAATTGTATTTTTTAATTCGCCGCCGACCGCGAGAATCGAAGCGACCTCTTTGTGCAACTCCAGCGGCGCGGGCACGTAACCGCGCGAACGCCGGAACTGGCGGAGGCGCCCGGCCACGGGCTTCACCACCGAATCATCCGAGCGCAATAAGATTTCACGATTATGGACGAGATAAGACCCCGCGATTCCGGACAAGCGCGTGGCGGCCTCGCGATTGTCTATGGCGATAGGTTCCTCGCTCAGATTTCCGCTGGTCATTACCAAGCCCTGAAATTTCCCGCCAGCGAACAGCAGGTGATGCACCGGAGTGTAAGGAAGGAAGAGGCCAAGATCATGCTGGCCGGGAGCAACGGAGCCGGCGATCGCGATCCCGAATTTCTTTGGGACGAGGACAATCGGACATTGGCGCGAGGTCAACGCCTCCTTCGCCAGCGCGCCCACATCGCAGAAGATCTCCGCTGTCCTGATGTCCGGAACCATTACGGCAAACGGTTTCTGGGCGCGCCGCTTGCGCTCGCGCAGCAATTCCACGGCATTGGAATTTGTCGCATCCACGGCGAGATGAAATCCCCCAAGCCCTTTTACCGCGACGACCTCTCCCTTGTGAAGACGCAAGACGGCTTCCGCCACCGGATCGGCGCACTCCATTTTCCGCCCCTGAAAATCCCACAGTTCGAGCTGCGGCCCGCAATTCCAGCAGGCGATGGGTTCCGCATGGAAACGCCGGTCGCGCGGATCTTCATATTCCGCGCGGCACTCCTCGCACATCGCAAACACAGCCATGGAAGTGCGCGGGCGGTCGTAGGGAATGTCCCGGACAATCGTGAAGCGCGGGCCGCAATTCGTGCAATTGATGAAGGGATACAAATACCTGCGGTCGGACGGATCGAACAGTTCGCCGAGGCACTCGTCGCAGGTGGCCACGTCGGGCGAGATCAGCGCGCGAACCGGCTCTCCCATATGGCTGCTGACGATCCGGAACTCGGTGTCTCCATTATTAGGGAGTTCCTGAATTGCCAGACCCATGATTCGCGCAAGCGGAGGGGCTTCCATGGGCAGCCGCGAAGTAAACTCTTCCACGAAATCCTGCGGCCCTTGAATTTCGATGGTGACCCCTGCGGGAGTATTGCTGATATGGCCGGCGAGGCCGCGCTCCGTGGCGAGGCGAAAGACATAGGGCCGGAAACCAACGCCCTGCACGATCCCCGTGACCCGGATCTCTCTGCGAATCTGCATGAGCCGTCTAGATCGCCGCAGCCGCGGCCGTCCGTGCCGACGCGCGCTTTCGGCTCAACCAACCGAGCCAGTCGCTGAGCCCATCCATTTTCAGACAGCTGATCTGGACGATTTCGATTCCCGCATGAACCCGGCGCGCATTTTCGATCGCGGTTTCCACTTGAAACGGAACATAGGGAAGCAAATCCGTCTTATTCAGGATCAACAGTTCGGACTTGAAAAAAATGGAAGGATATTTCAACGGCTTCTCTTCTCCTTCGGTGACGCTCAGGACAACAATTTTTGCCGCTTCACCCAAGTCATAGCTGGACGGGCAAACCAGATTACCGACGTTCTCGATCAGCAGCAGGTCAATATCTTCCAGCCGCCAGTCGGCAAGAGCTTTCTCGATCATGCGCGCGTCCAGGTGACAGGTTCCTCCCGTGGTGATTTGCCGGACGGGAAAGCCAAAGCGCGCGAGGCGCTTCGCATCGTTATCGGTTTGGATATCGCCGGTAAGTACCGCGACGCGCTCCGCAGGAGAAAAACTTTCGAGCGTGCGCTCGATGAGCGTGGTTTTGCCCGAGCCCGGCGAACTGATCAGGTTCAGGCAGAGGACCGAGTGTTCCGCGAAGCGCGTTCGCAACTCTTCCGCGATGCGTCCGTTTTCATTCAAGACTTTACGTTCCAGCGGGACACGTTCCATCTTCCACCTCCAAAAAAGAAAGTTCCAATTCATCTCCGGCAACGAACACAGAATCCGTTCCGCTGCAGGAAGGACAAGGCGCGCCTTCCATGGGCGCCGCGAATATTTCATGGCAGGCGCGGCACTCGTGGCGCCGCGAGCAGTATTCGATCTCGATGGCCAGCGGCTCAAGATCCGTCCCGTTGACAAGGGCTTCAAAACAGAAGCTCATCGAGTCCGGATCCACGCCGGCCAGTTCCCCGATGCGCACGCCGACTTTGCAAATATGTCCGCTGGGAAATCGCCGCGCCTCGGTCCGGACGGCCTCCAGAATCGAATTGGCAATGCCCATCTCGTGCATCGCGAGTCCTAGCAGATTCGAGGCAGCTGATCCCCGGTCAACAAGTCCACGATTCGGGAAGTGCCCAGCCGAGTTCGCATCGTCACCATGCCGGGATGCGCCTCGGTGACCGTGCCAATGATCTGCGCGTCGCGGCCGAGCGGATTTCGGCGCATCGCCTCCACGAGAGGTTCCGCGCCGGCAGGCGCGGCGATAGCAACCAGCTTCCCTTCATTCGCCACGTACATGGGATCGAGCCCCAGAATCTCGCACGCGCCTTGAACTTCATCGCGGACCGGAATGGCGCTCTCGCGCAATTCGATTCCCACTGCCGAGCACGCCGCGATTTCGTTCAACGAACTTGAAAGGCCGCCGCGCGTGGGGTCGCGCAGGCACCGGATTTCACTGCTTGCGCGCAGCATATCGGCCACGAGCGTGTGCAATGCCGCTGTATCGCTCTCCATCGGACTCTCAAAGGCCAAGCCCTCCCGCTGAGAGAGGATGGTGATTCCATGATCGCCGATCGAGCCGCTCAGAATCACAAAATCTCCAGGCCGTGCCTGATTGGCGGAAAGGCGCACTCCATCCGGGACCAGCCCAATTCCCGACGTGTTGATGAACAGTCCGTCTCCGCTGCCCTTTTCCACAACTTTGGTGTCGCCGGTGACGATCTGCACTCCCGCGCGCGCCGTCGCATTCCTGACGGACTCGGTGACTTTCCGCAGAACATCCATCGGAAGCCCTTCCTCCAGGATGAAGGCCACGCTAAGGAACAGAGGTTCCGCGCCGCCCATGGCGAGATCGTTGACTGTTCCGTTCACGGCCAGCGAACCGATGTCGCCTCCCGGAAAGAACAGCGGCTTCACCACGAAAGAATCCGTCGTAAAGGCCACGCGCAAGCCTTGAATCTCCACGATCGCCTGATCGTCCTGCCGCGCAAGGATTGGATTCTGGAACGCGGGAAGAAAAAGATCGCGCAACAGGTCCGCGCTCATCTTTCCTCCGCTTCCGTGGCCGAGCAGCACGGCATCGCGCGCGGGAATCGGAACCGGACAGATGAATCCGGCGGCGATCTTCGTTTCCCCGGACATCACCTGCCTCCGTGTTCAGCTACAGCATGCCGGCGGTAGCGGTAGTACGCGGCGCATGCGCCTTCGGAGGAGACCATGGGCGCGCCGAGCGGATGCTCCGGCGTACAACTCGCGGCAAACGCCGCACAATCCACCGGCTTCTTCAATCCTCGCAGCACTTCGGCGCTGATGCAGTCAGGAGACTCTTCCGCTGTCAGATTCTCCGTTTCAAATATTTTATCGGCGTCAAAATCGGCGTATTCCGCGCGAATGTCCAAGCCGCTCTGGGGAATTCCGCCAATGCCGCGCCACTTCCTGTCGCAGACTTCGAATACTTCTCCCAGAATTTTCTGCGCGGGCAAGTTCCCCTCGTATGAGACGGACCGGACGTATTGATTTTCCACTTCCGCGCGGCCCTCTTCGAGTTGCGTGACCAGCATCAGGATGGCTTCGAGCAGATCCACCGGCTCGAATCCCCCGACAACGATGGGAACATGGAATTCCCGGATCAACTCGTCGTACTGGTGATAGCCCATGACGGTGCAAACATGGCCCGGCCCGATGAAACCCTGCACGCGATTGCCGGGCGAACTCAAAAGGGCGCAAATGGCCGGCGGCACAAGAACGTGCGACGCCAGCATGGAGAAATTTTTCAATCCCTCGCGCTTCGCTTGCCAGACGGCCATGGCATTCGCGGGCGCCGTCGTCTCAAATCCGACGCCGAAAAAAACTACCTTCCGGTTCGGGTTGGCGCGCGCGATCTTCAGGGCTTCGGTGGGAGAGTAGACGATGCGCACATCGCCGCCGCTCGCACGCACGTGGAACAGATCCGTGCGCGATCCCGGCACGCGCAACATGTCGCCGTAGGAGACGAGCGTAACGCTTTCGCGCGATGCAATCTCGATGGCTTTGTCGATTGTCTCAAGGGAAGTGACGCAGACGGGACACCCGGGGCCGTGGACCATTTCGACGCCCGCGGGCAACATTTCATCAATCCCAAAACGCATCAGCGTGTGCGTTTGCCCGCCGCAGATTTCCATCAGCACCCAGGAACGCGTAACGCGGCGGGCAATTTCGGCCGACAGCCGGCGGGCAATATCCCCATCGCGATATTCGTCAATGTATTTCACTGCTGTCCCTAATTGAAGCTCTTCCCGGAATACCCTATGTTTTGTGTTTGAGCCAATCCGATTTTTCTCACTGAAAAGATTGGAGCAGTTCGTTCAGGAAGATTCCGTCTCGGGCCCCAATTCTTCCTGAATCGCGCCCATCATTTCGAGCAACTGGTAACTCCGCTCGGCCTCCTCGGCGTCCACGCGGCTGATCGCGAAGCCGACATGGACGATCACATAGTCGCCGACCTCGGCCTCCGGAACAAAGTCCAGGCATATTTCGCGCGTAATCCCGCCGAATTGAACGCGCCCGCTTCGGACGCCGTTCTGATTTTCCGTTGTTAGAATCTTGCCCGGAATTGCGAGGCACATTTGGGCTCTCCTGCATTGAGATCGAGATCCTCACGGGGCCGCTTTAACCACGAGTGTCGGGCGTGGGCGTCTTCGCGTCTGTGATCTTCATCACTGGAAAATGTGACGAAGCAAGCTGCCCCTCGCTTGCCGACGCAGCCTCTTCCAGCACTCGGGCGACTACCGAGGGAATGGCCCGCCTCACCTCGGCAGAAATCCTGCTTCCCACATCAAATCGCCTTCCTTCTATTCCAAAGACTATCAAGCACTTAGGCAGCTTATGCAAGATGCGGGCGAGTTCCACGGCCGCGCCCAGGCCAAAGGCGTGGGTCGAACTTCCGCTGAATTGAACAGGCAGCGCCGCCTGGGTCGCCTCAAATCGGTGAGCCGTCCCGACCTTGGCGCCGGAAGAAACTGCGTCCACAACGATGACCGTGCCTCTGCCGGCCCACAATTCCATGAGGTCCGCACCTTCGCCGGAGCACTCGACAACATTAATGAACGGCATGGCCCGCCGGTTGACGCGCGCGGCAATGATTCTTCCGGCGGCATCGTCCCCGCGCAGCGAATTCCCCACGCCGATCACCATCACGTGGGACTCGTCCGCAGGCCCCGACAGATTGCGCAATACCGGACTTGGCTTGACTTTCTTCATTTTCGTCCGCACGCGAAACCCTGCAATTCGCCGCGACGTCTACTCGCGTTCAATCTGCAATTTCAAGAAATGAGTCGAACAGGAAATACACGGGTCATAATTGCGCACCACTTGCTCGCAGCGCCACCGGAGCTCTTCCTCGGGAAGAGAGATGTTTTTGGGCACAAATTGGCGGAGATCATTCTCGATGGTTTTCTGGTTTTGGGATGTGGGCGGAACAATTTTTGCATCAAGAATCGTGCCCTGGTCGTTGAAGCGAAAGCGGTGGTACAGAATTCCGCGCGGCGCTTCCGTGCAGGCATATCCGGTTCCGGCTTTCAGTTGATACTCCGCAGCGGGCTTTTCCGGGATTTCATATTGCTCGATAATGCGCAGAGCTTCGTCGCAGGCGTAAAGAATTTCGACGCTCCGCACAACGATACTTTGAAAAGGGTTCTTGCAAACGGCTTGCAGTCCCGCGCCCAGTGCAGCCTCGCGCGCCACGGGAGAGAGCCGGTCAAAGTTCAGGTTGTAACGAGCCATTGGACCGACAAAGTAGGCGCCGTGGTCTTTGAGCGTCGAATGCAGCGCGCTGGAATGCGGAACGTGTTCCTCTGAAAACTGTTGCTCGTAGTCGTGAACGGGGATGTCGAGCCCCTGACTTGAGACAATGCGTCCTTCGTTGAAGGGATATTCCGCTTCGTGGCGCAATGCGACAAACAAAAAATCCTGCGTAAAATCGGGGAAAGGCAAGCTTGCCGTCCAGCGGACCGTTTCGAGGGCCGCGTCGCGGGCCCATTTCAACTGCTCCGCGAGCGCGCGCAGCGACGCCTTCGAGGGCGCTTTGTAAAATCCGCCCACGCGAACGTTGATGGGGTGAATCTCCCGCCCACCGAGAAAGCGGATGATCTCATTTCCAGCCTTTTTCAGTTTCAGGCCGCGCTGCACAATGCCGGGATGATCTTTCGCCATCTGGATCGCGTCGGGATAACCGAGGAAATCGGGGGCGTGCAGCATGTACACGTGCAAGGTGTGGCTCTCGATCCATTCTCCGCAATAGATGAGCCGCCGGAGCGCGCGCAACTGCCCGTCCACCTTCAAGCCGATGGCATTCTCGACGGCATGGACCGTACTCATCTGATAAGCGATCGGGCAAATGCCGCAGATGCGCGAAGCGATGTCCGCAGCCTCTTCACAACTGCGTCCACGCAGGAACGCCTCGAAGAAGCGCGGCGGCTCGAAGATCTTGAGTTTCACGTCAACCACCGTGTCGCCCTTGATCTTCACGAAGAGTCCGCCCTCGCCCTCCACACGGGCCAGGAAATCAACCCGAATGGTTCTTGTCTTCGTGGACGCTTTTTTCATGGGCCTCACTTTCCCGGCGGAACGGCTCCGCCCAGGCGTTGAAATTTCGAAGGACCCGGACAATGTCCTCCTCTTTCGTTCCCATCTGGCTAAATTGTTTCGCCAGGGAATCCGTGTTCGGCATTTCCTGGGGACCGAAGCATCCGTAGCAGCCGCGATTGTAGGCGGGACAGATCGCGCCGCACCCGTCATGGGTGATCGGCCCGAGGCAGGGCGTGCCGTGCGCAACCATCACGCAGACCGTTCCCCGCCTCTTGCACTCGACGCAGACGCTATGGGCGGGCGTACCTGGCTTCTTTCCCTGTAGAAATGCGCGAATCACCTCGAGGAGCTGAGTCTTGTTGATCGGGCATCCCCGCAACTCGAAATCCACGCGCACATGATCGGCAATCGGCGTGGATGTTTTGAGCGTCTCGATGTAAGCGGGGTGCGCGTAGACGATGGATATGAATTCCTTCACGTCCTTGAAATTACGCAGCGCCTGAATCCCGCCGGCAGTGGCGCATGCGCCGATCGTGACGAGATACTTCGACATCCGTCTCACCTGGTGAATTCGCTCCTCGTCATGCGGCGTGGTGATCGAACCTTCGACGAGCGAAAGGTCGTAAGGGCCCTTTACAATAGCCCGCGAAGCTTCCGGGAAATTCGCAATTTCGATTTCTGAGGCCACGGCCAGGAATTCGTCCTCGCAATCGAGCAGGCTGAGTTGACAGCCGTCGCAGGAGGCGAATTTCCAGACGGCCAGTTTGGGCTTCTTCGTTCGTTTCATATTAGAACTCGCGTATCCTCAGTAGCGGCGCGATCTGGTCGAACCGAAATATAGGCCCATCCTTGCAAATGAATTGAGGGCCGAGCTGGCAATGGCCGCAGAATCCGACCGCGCATTTCATGTTTCTCTCCATCGAGATGTAAATCTGTTTTTTTTGCAGCCCGCGATCTTCCAGGTCGCGCGCCACAAAACGCATCATGACCTCGGGTCCGCAAATCATCGCGACCGTTCGCTGAGGATCAAAAGAAACTTTAGGGATAAGAGTTGTGACCACGCCGACGGAGCCTTGCCAGGCGGACGCCGCTCGATCGACGGTGACCTCAACCCGAAAATCCGGGCGGGACCGCCACTTTGCAATTTCGTTTTGATACAGCAGGTCGGCAGGAGTTCGCGAGCCATAGATCAAACTGACCTTGCCGTACTTCGCGCGGTTCAAAAGAATCCGGTAGATGGCCGGCCGCAAGGGCGCGAGTCCGACGCCGCCAGCCAAGATCACGACGTCCTGTCCGGCTGCTTCTTCCACCGGCCAGGAAGTTCCGAAGGGCCCTCGAATTCCCACTACGTCGCCGCGTTTGAGCCTGCATATAGCCGCGGTAACACTGCCAACGTTTCGCGTGGTGTGAACTATGGTGTCCTGTTCCGCTGGATCGCCGGTAATGGACATGGGAACTTCGCCCAGGCCGAACACGTACAACATGTTGAATTGCCCGGCGGCAAAAGCAGTGCGGCCGGCGCCATTGATTGCTTTGAATTCAAGCGTGAATGTATCCTTCGTCTCTCGCCGAACCTTATGCACGCGGAAAGGCGACGGCGCCAGCGGATGAGGGGCCGTGCCCATCACTTCGTTTTCAGGCGTGATGTTCATAGATATTCAGCAACTGCAAACGCGCGGCGTCCAACCTTTGTTCCACCATGTAAGCAAAACGCTTTAGAAGTTCATATCCGAGATCGTGGTCCGCCTCGCATTTTACTCTCAAACATTTTCCATCCAGCGCAATCGCTCGGGTCAATTCAACGGCGCGCGCATCGAATTTCCAGCGGTACGGCGGGAACAGCCAGGACCAACCCAGCACCTCGCCTGGTCCGATCGTCGTAATGGTGGTTTCGCGGGAGGGTCCGGCAAAAATCTCGACCGCTACGGCGCCATGGCGAATCAGATAAAATTGGTTGGCCTCTTCTCCCTCCCGGAAAAGAAATTCGCCCGCTTTAAACCGCACATTGGAAGCGCAACCGACAAGAAGTTCGCCGTACTTCTTCCCGAGGTCCCGCGAAAATGGATGTTCAGCGAGGATTCGTTCCAGTGTTTCCATGATCTGGCTCCTTCACGCTCTCGGGTATGGGCTGTACTTGCAACCCATACTTAACGGGTATGGGCTGTACTTGCAGCCCATGCTTAACGGGTATGGGCTGTACTTGCAGCCCATGCTCAAAAAGTCGTCCGAAGGTCCGTCGCCCGAATCGCCCGGACCTCTTCCGTGATGTCAATCGCCACGGGACACCAGGTAATACAGCGCCCGCAGCCCACGCATCCGGAACTTCCAAACTGATCCATCCAGCTTGCCAGCTTGTGCGTCATCCACTGGCGATAACGGCTCCTGGTGGAGTTGCGAACGCTTCCTCCATGAACGTACGAAAAATCCGCCGTGAAGCAGGAATCCCATTTCTGCCAGCGCTCCGCATGATCGCCTTTCAGGTCGGTGACGTCCTCGACGGTCGTGCAAAAACAAGTCGGGCAGACCATGGTGCAATTGCTACAGGCGAGGCACCGTGACGCCACATTGTCCCAGCGCGGATGTTCCATGTTTCCATACAGAAGTTCCTTAATGTTGACGGTGTCCAGGGTCCGGCCCATTTGCTGTGCCGTCCTCGCGTGAATTTTGCCGGCCTTTTCCACCTCGCCCATTTCCGCGGGCCGGTGCTCCACTTCCAGAAGGATTTCCGCGCCTCGCGGTGTTCCCGCCTCCACGACGAAGTAGTGTTCGCTGCCCTCGATAACCTCGGTGAGAGCCACGTCAAATCCCGAAGTCGCCTTCGGTCCCGCATTCATCGATGCGCAGAAGCACGTATTACCCGCCTGGCCGCAGTTCACGGCCACGAGGAACGCGCCTTCGCGGCGCCCTTTGTAGGACGGGTCAACGAATGGTCCGCCGAGAAACACTTTGTCCTGAATGGCGATGGCGTGAAGCTCGCAGGCGCGCACACCGATGAAAGCCATCTTGGGAGCCGTATTCGCTTCCGGCTGAATGTGTATTTCTTTTCCCGAGCGGTCCGCCTGCCACAGACGCACCATCGGCGGATGCAGGAACTGCTTCCAGGAATGCGGGCCGACGACGTAGCCGAACAACGCTCGGTCCGTCCGCTTCTTAAGCCGATACGTGCCGCCTTCCTGCTCGTCTGTCCATCCCACAGGGAGGTCGCCAGCCGAACCCAGATCGTCATAGACAATAGCGGCATCGCGGACTGTTGGCCCGATGACCCGATACCCTCGAGTTTTTAGCGCGGCGAGCAGTTGGTCGAAATGTTCTCGCTGCAGGATGGAGTGTTCGGGCATCTTCATATTCCGCTTTCTGCGCCGGCTCGATGCCATTTCGGGCCAGGGCCAATACTCGGCCCTTGCCAAGGATTGTATCTACTCTGCCCCCGGAATGTCTCCTGTTCCCGGATCGCCGGCACGCAAATCAAAAAATACCCCACGGCAGATTTCCCAGGTTAGCAGCACGGCATGCGCGGACAGTCTCGATTAATTCAATTGCTTACTAATCTCTCGATAAACTTGTAGTTGGTCGGGCTCCCCCGAGGCTGTGACAAACATCACGCAGCGGGCTGCTCCCGCGCACAGCGGCATGAGCCGCATGTGAACTAATATCCAGAAGTAGACAGAGTTCGCACACTCATGGCCAAAAGGCCGCACCTGGGTTCTGGCCCTCCTGGCGCATGAGTGCGGGGAGGATAAAATGAAAAGCCAAGTGGAAGAACAAACTGCGAAAGTGGAATTCGCGAAGCATGGATCGGCACTTGCATTCCTAGTGGCCGGCGTGGGGATCGGAGCCGCAGTCAGCGTGCTCATGGCTCCCAAATCAGGCGAAGAAACGCGGAAATGGATCGCTACGAAGTGCCTCGACGGAATCGATTCCGCCAATTCGAAAGTCCGGGAGGCGCGTCTTCGGATACACGAATTGGTGGACGAAGGCCAGGAAAAAGTCAGCGAGGCTGTAATGGCAGGCCGGGAAGTCTTTGTCAAGGAGACCCCGGAAGCAAAAGTGAAACCAATTTAGCTGGATGATTGGGGACTGACCGGGACAAAGAGAGTTGCAGCGTTTCAACGCCGGTGAAGGCCTGTGTGCCTGCGCCGGCGTGGGAGGTTTTGTCCATGCGTCGCAAGAAAGCAATTCCAACGAAGAAGGCCACGCACCGCAAAAGGAGAGCCACGCAGAAGGGACTTGTCCCCAAGAACTGGCAAGCCATGGATGTCGCTGGGCCAGAACCTGTGGGCCTCGGACCGGACGCGGCGGGTCAGTCAGGCGACGCTGAAGGCTTGCCAGCCTTCGCCATGGGAGATTCAGAGAGCGTGGCGGAATTGGTTGAAGAAGGGCAAGACCTGGAAGCCGAGAAGGTCAGTGGCGTGGAGAACGCCCCCGATCCGGATGAGGCGAAAGTTCCGCCGCACAATCGGCGCGGGTAGCTCTGTTTCCCGAATCACGAGTCTCAAGAAGATGGCCAATTGAGCCAGAATATTTTAGTGTCACTGAACGGTTCGCCGCCCGCAGAACCGGCATTGCTCGAGGCGTTTGCGCACTTCTGGGAGATGGTTCCCGGCTGGAGAGTACCTTAGCGCGCAAAATTACGTTCTCCTGACGAATCGAAACACTGAACTGAACCTCGCGACTGTGGCGCTTGTCGTCGCCCTGAACAGGACTGGCCCTCGCCTTGGACTTTACTCGACGAGCTGCAGGTTTAGCGCGATTCGCACGGCGTTGCCAAGCACGACACCTTGATCCAGCAGTTACTAGCTGGTGATCTCCCCATCCACAAATTGGCGAACCGCTTTTCGGGGGAGGATGTACTCGATTGCTTCCGAGGAGGTAAGAGGCTCCTGCGCTAACAGTCTGACGAAACGGGATGCGTGACCAGGACCTTCTGTTTCCTTGATCCGGAGAGAGGACTACTTCTTGGCAATCGCAAGGACTGAGGAATGTGAATCAATAAGCGAAAGTGTTCACAACGAGACAGTTGTCCCTCTTTTCTGCGACTAAAATCGACCGATCTCGTAGAATTTGGAGAGATACTTTGCTCGCAATCCAAAGGATCGCCTTAGTTTCTGCCATTCTTCTGGTCCCCGCAGTGGGCGGTTCGCAGACTCAACCTCCAAACAACTCCACTCTTCCAGAGGATGTGCAGCAATCATCCCCGCCGCCAAGCAATCCGGTCTCCACACCACTACCTGACCAGCCCAATGCTATGACGCCGGAGCAGGTTCCGGATGACCAGAACAAGAAAGACGATTCTGAAGGTCAGCAGACCAAGCGTATGCTGTGGGTCATTCCCAATTTTGGCGCCGTGAACGCCAATACACAGCTTCCGCCGATGTCCACCCGCGAAAAATTCGTCCTTGCGGCGGAGGATAGCGTTACGGATTATTCGTCCTACACGTGGGCCGGAATCCTGGCTGGCCAAGCCATGCTTTTAAATTCCGATCCGGAGCTGGGCCTCGGAATCAAAGGTTATGGACGCTACTATTGGCGCACCTTCACCGACGGAATATCGGGGACTTTTTTCACGGAGGCCATCGTCCCGGCGATCACGCACGAGGACCCGCGCTACTACACGATGGGTCACGGAGGGTTTTTTCGCCGCACGGGCTACGCGATATCTCGCGCCTTCGTTACTAAGACAGATTCTGGAGGCACGACTTTCAACTGGTCCGAAGTAGCAGGAAATGGACTGGAAGCTGGTTTATCCAATGCCTACTATCCGCCTCAGGAGCGCGGCCTGAGTCAAACGGCATTGAGCTGGGGAACGCAGATGGAATCCGCTGTCCTGAATCACGTCTTCCAGGAATTCTGGCCTGATATCCGAAAATATGTCTTTCGTCAGAAATAGATCGGGTCGTATCGTGAAAAAGTTGGTTCGTGCGATCTGTTTTCACAGCCTGACCAAGTCGGCTGGATGGGGCGGGCCCACAATCCCGATGATTGGGCTGCCCAAGCAGTTTCGCGAGTCCAGGTAGTCAGTTTCTGTCAATGCAATTATCGCACTGGGTCTTTCTGACGCGTTGTTGTTACAGCTTTTAAGATCCCCAAGCCCAAGAGTACAATTGCGCCCACAGCAATCCAGTGTGCGGGCACGTGCAGTAAGTATGCGCCATAAATCAAGCCGCCGATCACGGCCGCAAGACCAATTGAGTAAATGCCGAATGACATGTGGTCTCCTTTCGGAATCAGTCGTGTCGGTTCTCACGAGGAACTCAGCTTGCCTGCGGGGGGGATGCCCGGAACGCATACGGTCTCCCTGGTCTGGCATGGCTGTGAGCTTTGCTTTTTGTCTGAACGGTTACTGTGAGCCCCTAAAACGAAAAGCTCACAGTGAAGCGTAGAGATCGCCAATATATGGATCAACTCCGTAACTCCTAACGTGATGAACTGGCTTTCTGCTCTTTAATCTGCAGGTTGTTTACCACTTGCTGAACGTTGGGCACGCTTGTTGTCACCTGCTCGGCGCGCGCACGCTTGTTCTGCGAGTTCACTTCTCCGGTTAGAGTAACAACACCGTTCTTCACCTCGAATTTCACGCTCTTATGCAAATTGCTCTGAATCAGCGCAGCGTCCAGATTCTTCTCAATGCCTTCGTCCAAATCCGAATTCACGACTTTTGTTTCTTTTTCAAGCCCTGGAGGTAGGGTGGCAATCTGATCGGCGACGACCTGCACTCCGGCGAGAGACTTCGCAAGTGACTCGGCTTGCATCTTGTCGCGGTCATTTGTCACTTGTCCACCCAGGGTCACAACGCCCTTGTCTCGATCCTGACTGACGGAGACGTCTTTCAGGCCTGCCTCGTCGAGCGACTTTCGAATGCTGTCGGAGACATCGGGTGACTTCGCGGGCGTTCCGGAGCAACTGGTCAGGGTCCCCGCGGCGAGCAGCGTGAGCAAAGCTACCGGCAATCTTAACTTTTTCATATTTCTCCTTTATTGCATTCGAGACGGAATCTCAAACGACGATGAAGCGATGTCTAGGCCGTGTGGCCTTTACATCCTTTGTGTTCGCACCGGCAATCCACGTCCGGCGTCTTTTCCATGGCCTCGCACTGGGCGCTGCAATACTTGCCTGACGTTGTCAGGCACGAACAAATTGGGTGTGCACATTTCCTGGTTTTGGTGGAATCCATCTGTTGCCTCCCGTTTCGGATCGATAAGGTTCTATCCAGACACCGATATTAGTGGGCGGAGGCAGATACTTCTGTACTGAATGGAACATAGTGCGGTATTGGTTGTGTACGCAAGGCTGCCCTCGGAAAAGATTTTCTCTCCGGTGAGCCGGAAAAGTTTTGAGAGAATTGCGTATCACCGTGAAACATGGCATCGCAGGCCGGCTCCCTCCCTGGAAGCCGGATCATCGCGAGGCGTGAAACATCAATTCACACGGACGGGGAGGCCGTTTCTGGCGCGGAATTCAGCGACTCGATTCAAGATTCTGGTTTGTCGCAACTCTTCGCACAAGGTCCATCATTGCATGTGTTCAGATGTGAACAGACTGTCTCGTCACTCCGCGCTATAAAGTACTGTCCATGCACCGATGTTGATTCCACGCTGGCAGGCGAGACCCCAGGAGCCTCAGATGGTTTCAGGCGATCTGATTGATCAGAACCCGAACGCTCATTTCCGAACCCTGGGAAGCTTTTGGACTGTTTACGGTGTTATTCGCCTGATTATGGTGCTCTGCCTGCTGATCTATGGGAAGACTGCTACCTTGATGTTTGGGGCCCTGCTCAGCCGTGTGGCTGACCCTTTTACACTGATGGATATTTTCCATTTCCTATACACAGTCATGATCGCTGTGTCGGCTATCGGCGGCTTCATCGGACTCGTCGCTGGACTGGCTCTGCTCGGAGGGCAGAGGTCAGGCCGTAAGCTCGCCCTCATCGCAGCGGTTTTGTCGGTCTCCGATATACCGCTGGGTATAACTCTGGGGATCTACACGCTCGTAAGATTACTTCCTATTACGACTACGCCGCTTTACCGTCGCCTTGGGCACGCGGACTAGGTCGGCCCGGCTAACGAAAGGAGGAAAATTATGTTTTTAATGGCAGTTCTTGCGGTATTTGTTCTTGTGGCTCTGGTGGGCAGTCTCCCAATTTGGCCGCACAGCAAGAAGTGGGGTTTTGCCCCCATTAGCGGCGTTAGCGTGGTCATCCTGGTTATTTTAATTCTGTTCTGGACCGGCCATTTGTAAGAATGTCAGGGAGAGAACATGTGACCCGCTACCACCAGATCCGCATTGTTGCCATGTGGACCCCAAAATGCGCCGGAACAAACTCCGTCGGAAATTTGTTATCCCCTCCGGCCCGAAAAATAATGTTAGCGTCAACTACTTCTTCGAAAGCTCACCCTCGAAACCACTTTCAACATCTTCGCGGCTAAGCGGGTTTTTTGCCTGGGTCAATAGAATCGAATAGACGACTTCCCTACCTCCAAGCACAGTGGGCACGAATTGCCTTGGGGCAAACCCGTGAACTCCAATCTCCGGATTGCCGTTTTGCCACGCGCCAATCCGGAGATTGGCGTTCCCAGCAAACATGCAATTTCGGTGGAGTCGAGGTGTGGCGCGGTGGTTTAGGTAGGGCCTAGCGGTTG
>VFSW01001969.1_pt1 | contig 31129 bp, 29 predicted proteins | sample 5358111 | NCBI WGS metagenome assembly VFSW01 (sample SAMN11554181, study PRJNA540505) | mine drainage metagenome | isolation source: sediment from site ElyBrook_90M | place: USA: Ely Copper Mine, Vershire, VT | collected 2017 | reverse complement strand
CCGTGCCAGGACGATTCAAGGATTACATCAACTCACCGAAGTTCAACCTCTACCAGTCCTTGCACACCACGGTCATAGGTCCCAAGGGCAAGTCGGTCGAGGTACAGGTACGCACCAACGAAATGCACCGACGGGCCGAGTTCGGCGTGGCAGCCCACTGGAGTTACAAGGAGGGGGCCACCAACCAGGAGATCCAGTGGATGCAGCGTCTGGCCGACGTGCACGAGGACGAGCCCGATCCTATTGCGTTCTTGGAAGCCTTGAAGCTCGACCTGGGTCAAGATGAGGTGTACGTCTTCACACCCAAGGGTCGCGTGGTCGCTCTGGTCGAGGGTGCTACCACGATCGATTTTGCGTATGCCGTGCACACCGAGGTCGGACACCACTGCGTGGGCGCCAAGGTGAATGGTCGCCTGGTGCCTCTAGAGACAGTCCTGCATTCGGCCGACGTCGTCGAGATCGTCACGAGTAAGAATGCGACCGCCGGACCATCACGCGATTGGTTGAATTTCGCGCAATCGTCGCGCGCTAAATCCAAGATTCGTCAGTGGTTCCAGCGCGAGCGCCGCGAGGACGCCATCGAGGGCGGCCGTGAGGAACTGACGAAGGCCCTGCGACGTGAGGGCTTGCCCATTGCTACCTCCATTTCCTCCAGCGCCCTCGAAGCGGTCATCGTCTCGCTCAACTTGGAGAATCTCGACGCGCTCTTCATGGCGATTGATTCCCACCAGATCTCAGCGTTGGCCGTCGTCCAACGGCTGGACCGCGAACTCCACGGGGGAGAGGCGGAGCAGCTCCCGACCACGGTCACCCGGGCCCCTCGCAACAACCGTACGACGCGGCGCAGCGCTGGCGTGTACGTCGAGGGGCTCGACGACGTGATGATCCACCTGGCGCGTTGTTGCTCGCCGGTGCCGGGGGACTCCATCATGGGATTCATCACCCAAGGACGCGGCGTCTCGGTGCACCGTGATGACTGTTCGAATGCCGTGGCGCTGGCGCACCGTCTCGGCGAGCGAATCATCGATGTGGAGTGGGACGGCGCCACCCACGGTCAGTATCGCGTCGCGCTGGAGGTGATGGCCTTTGATCGGGCCCGTTTACTTCTTGACGTGTCCAAGGTGGTCGCTGAATATCACCTCAGTATCATCTCGAGTTCTACCGCCACTTCTGGTTCGCGCATCGTCCGCATGCTCTTCGACGTGGAACTCGCCGATCCCAGTCACCTCTCGAGCCTGTTGGCTTCGCTCAAGGGTGTCGACGGGGTATTTGACGCGTTTCGCCAGATTCCGGGGCACCACAAGGGTTCATGAGTACCTTCCAAGCCCCCATCGGGACGCACGACGTTCTCGCACCGAAATCCGCCTTGTGGGAGGGGCTGATCGCCACCTTCGCTCAATTCTCGTTCCAATACGGTTTCACCCTGGCGTTGACACCGATGTTCGAGGAGATTGGAGTCTTCAACCGGGGTATCGGTGAACACAGTGACGTCGCGACCAAGGAGATGTACGTCTTCCAAGACCGCGGCGAACGCACCTATGCGCTGCGTCCCGAGGGAACCGCCTCGGTGGTGCGGGCCTTCATCCAGCATCAGCCAACAACTCCCTACAAGGCGTGGTACGTTACGCCAGCCTTTCGCTATGAGCGACCTCAAGCGGGGCGTTACCGCCAACACCACCAACTGGGCGTCGAGGCAATTGGCACCGATGATCCCGCGATGGATGTCGAGGTCATCGCTTTGGCGTGGCGTTTCTACCAGGCACTGGGTTTGACGCGGGTGCGTCTATTGATCAATTCCATGGGCCACGATGAGTGCCGGGGGCGATACGTCGAAGTCCTGCGGGGGCACCTCGAGGAGCACCGTGAAGAGTTGTGTGACGAGCACCAGAAGACGTGGTCCCAGAATCCCCTGCGCGTACTCGATTGCAAGCGCGAGTCGTGCGTGCGTGTGGTGAATGACGGGCCACTTCTGCCGGATTTCCTCTGTGCCGACTGCGCGGCTCACTTCGACTCAGTGCGTAACGGTCTTGACGCATTGGGGATCGACTCGACCCTTGAACCTCGTCTCGTACGCGGTTTCGACTACTACACGCGCACAACGTTCGAGTTCGTGGCCGAGGCATTAGGAAGTGCCCAAAATGCGATCGGTGGGGGAGGTCGCTACGACGGACTCAGTGAACAACTGGGTGGCAAACCTGCGAGCGGCATTGGTTTCGGTTCGGGTATCGAACGTCTCCTACTCGCCCGCGAGGCGGAGGGTATCACGTCGAACCTGATCAACCGTACTATTGATATCTTCGTCGTCGACACGACGGGCCGGGACAACGCCACCGTAGTGGTGGATGAGTTACGCCGCCACGGATACGCGGCCGAGCGAAGTTTCGATTCGCGCTCCATGAAGTCTCAGATGAAACTGGCTGATCGTTCCGGAGCGGCGATCGCCCTCTTGATTGGTCCCCAGGAGGCGGAGGCGGACGAGATTACGATTAGAGACTTGAGAAGTGACGATTTCGAACGGGCTCAGCAACGAATCGCGCGCGAGGATCTGCTTCTCACCCTGCGCCAGCACCTCAACAAGTAAAGAGATCATGACCGACAAATTTGAAGCGACCAGCATGCGTGACCTCCTGTGTGGATCCGTGGACCTCTCCGTGGTTGGTCAGAGGATCAGTGTGTGCGGCTGGGTTGCCAAGCGCCGCGAACACGGTGAGCACCTGGCGTTCCTGGACCTCCGCGACCGTTCCGGCGTGGTGCAGGCCGTGGTTGAGGGTACGGTCGACGCGCGTAGCGAGTACGTCCTGCGCATCACGGGCACGGTGTCGTTGCGTCCCGAGGGAACCGTCAATGATCGACTCGCCACGGGCGAGGTGGAGTTGACCGACTGCGAGGTCGAGATTCTTTCCGCCGCCGAACCGCCGCCTTTTCAGATCGATGAACGGTCTGACGTCGACGAGCAAGTTCGACTCAGGTACCGCTATATCGACGTGCGACGAGAGAAGATGCAACGTAACCTGCGCCTGCGCGCAGCGGTCAACGCGACGCTGCGCCGCGCCATGGAGCGTCAGGGTTTCTGTGAGGTGGAGACACCACTGCTGTGGGCACCCACTCCCGAGGGGGCGAGAGAGTTCGTCGTCCCTTCACGTCTACATCCGGGAGAGTTCTACGTCTTGCCCCAGAGCCCCCAGATAGCCAAGCAGCTCTTGATGGTCGGTGGCTTCGACCGGTATTTCCAGATAGCGCGCTGTCTTCGCGACGAGGACTTACGTGCCGACCGTCAGTTCGAGTTCACCCAGCTCGACGTCGAAGCGAGTTTTGTCACTCAGTCGGACATCTTCGCCTTCGTGTCTGAGGCCGTGCTCGACGCTGCGGAGGTGGCGACCGGTGAACGACCGGGTCCGATCTCGACCATGACGTGGGCCGAAGCTCTCGACCGCTACGGCACGGACAAGCCCGACTTGCGTTTCGCCATGGACCTGCACGACCTCTCGGACGTCTTCGCTCACACCGAGGTCAAAGCGTTCTCCGCACCGACTATCAAGGCCCTGCGGGTTCCCGGCGGCGGCGACTTCACGCGGTCGCGCCTGGACAACCTGACCGACCACGCCAAGACCCTGGGCGCCAAGGGACTGGCCTGGTTCCGGATCACGAGCGACGGCCTCGACTCCCCGCTGGCGCGTTTCCTCGACGTCGACGAGACCGCGGCCATCGCCGCGGTGGGCGGCGCGCAGGTGGGGGACTTGGTGTTAGTTGTCGCGGACGAGTACGTCGCGGCCTGCAAGGTGCTGGGAGCGCTGCGACTAGTGATCGGCGCTCCTCCGGTGAGCGAGGGCCCGCACCACTACGTCTGGATCACTGATTTCCCCCTGTTCGAGGGTGTCGACGAGGAGGGTCACCTGGTGTCGGCGCACCACCCCTTCACCATGCCGAACCTCGATGACCTGGATTTGATCGAAAGCGATCCCCTCAAAGTCCGCTCGCAGTCCTATGACCTCGTGCTCAACGGCTGGGAACTCGGCAGCGGCTCCGTGCGCATTCATCGCGCCGACATCCAATCGCGGATCTTCTCGGCGCTGGGGATCAGCGAGGATGAGGCGCAGAATCGCTTCGGCTTCCTGCTCGGAGCCTTCAAATACGGCGCACCACCCCACGCCGGCTTCGCCGTGGGTATCGATCGATTAGTGGCAATCTTCGCTGGTGAAGACAATATTCGCGAGGTCATTGCCTTCCCCAAGACACAGTCCGGGACTGACCTGATGAGTGGCGCACCCAAGAACATCACCGAGCGCCAGATACGTGATCTGCGGCTCAAGTTCGCCCCCAAGGTGTAGCGACGTCTCTCTTTGACGACGCGATGGCGCAGCGCTTGCGCGCGAGTGCACCCCTAGCGGAGTTGTTGCGCCCTCGTAGCCTCGACGAGATCGTGGGTCAGGACCACCTCGTAGGTCCGGGAATGGCGCTTCGTCGGATGGTCGAGGCCCAACGCTTGACCTCCATGATCTTCTGGGGACCGGCGGGAACCGGCAAGACCACGTTGGCCCGCATCGTCGCGTCGTCAGCCGGTTACGCGGCCGACAGCGTCTCCGCGGTGTCAAGTGGAGTCAAGGACGTGAGAGAGTCCCTGGAGCGCGCACGACAGCGTTTGGGCGAGCGCGGCCAGAAGACGGTGCTCTTCATCGACGAGGTGCACCGCTTCAATAAATCCCAGCAGGATCTGCTGTTGCCCTCCACGGAGAACGGCGAGATCGTGCTCATCGGCGCCACCACCGAGAATCCCTACTTTGAGGTCAACGCCGCATTGATGAGTCGCACGACCCTCTGGCGACTGCACCCACTCAAGGAGTCGGACCTTCGTACGGTGTTAGAGCGCGCACGGGAGCTCAAGCACGTGCGCCTCGACGACGACGCGGTCGAATCACTGGTCGCCAGCTGCGACGGCGACGCCCGCTCGATGTTGACCACGCTGGACACGGCTCTCATTCTGGCGGGTGTCGACCAACTCGAGAGCGACCTCGCGCCGACGTCGCGACGCATCACCCGTGAACACGTGTCGCTCGCGCGTGACGGTCGCCTGGTGCACCAGTCAGCCGACACGCACTACGACCAAATCTCGGCGCTGATCAAATCCGTTCGGGGCTCGGACCCCGACGCGGCCCTCTACTGGCTGATGGCGCTGCTCGAAGCCGGCGAGAGCGCACGGTTCGTAGCACGCCGCCTGGTGATCCTGGCGTCGGAGGACGTGGGGATGGCCGATTCACAAGCGCTCGTGGTGGCCGAGTCCGCCGCGCGAGCCGTTGAATTCGTCGGATTGCCCGAGGCCCGTCTCACGTTGGCGCACGCGACGATCTACCTGTCGCTGGCGCCCAAGAGCAATTCGGTCACTCGCGCTCTCGCGGCGGTGACCGAGGCGGTGCGCGCGGGGGGTGGCGACGTACCGACGCACCTGCGTGATGCGCATTACGCCGGCGCACGCGAGATGGGTTTTGGCGATTCGTACATCTATCCGCACGACCAACCCGGTGGATGGGTCGAACAGCGTTACCTGCCTGACTCGATGGGTGAGACGCGGTTCTTTGATCCCTCCGCCCACGGCGACGAGGAACGCATTGTGCGGGCCTGGCGTCGACGAAAGGGTGACGCCAATGAGAATGACCAGTCACCGGTAGAGTAAAGCCCGTGGAAGCCGCCGAACTGCGTTCAATATTTCTCAATTATTTCGCCGAAAATGGTCACTTGATCGTCCCCTCGGCGAGTCTGATCCCCCACGACCCGAGCTTGTTGTTCACCGTTGCCGGGATGGTCCCCTTCAAACCGTACTTTTTGCTCGAAGAGACCCCTCCGTCAGTGCGCGCGGTGTCGATTCAAAAGTGCTTTCGTGCTCCGGACATCGACATAATTGGCACCACCCAGCGACACCTGACCTTCTTCGAAATGATGGGCAACTTCTCCTTCGGCGACTACTTCAAGGAGGGCGCGATCCGCTACGCCTGGGGACTCATCACTGAGGGGTTCGGACTCGACCCCGAGCGCCTGTGGGTGACGGTGCACCACTCGGATGATCAGGCTGAAGAACTTTGGCGCGACCTCATTGGCGTTCGTCCCGAGCGTATCCAGCGACTCGGCGAGGACAATTTCTGGGACATGGGTGAGACGGGTCCGTGCGGACCGTGCTCGGAGATCTTCTTTGACAAGGGACCGGCCTTCGGTGACGAAGGTGGCCCGGCGCACGGTGGCGAGGACCGTTTCATTGAGTTCTGGAACCTCGTCTTCATGCAGTTCGAGAAGGGCCCCGGCGGTTCGATGATCGACCTGCCCAAGCAGAACATCGACACCGGCGCCGGGTTTGAACGGGTTTTGTCAATTCTCAATGGCGTCGAGTCAGTCTTCGCCACGGACTTGTTCACACCCTTGCTCGAGACGGCTTCGCGAGCACTAAACGTTCCGTACGGTCGTGACGAAGTGACCGACATCGCCATTCGCCGCATTGCCGAGCACGGGCGCGCTATGACGATGTTGGTATCCGATGGGGTCCTCCCCTCCAACGAAGGTCGCGGGTACGTGCTGCGGCGCATAATTCGCCGGGCGATTCTCGCGGCACGCCGCTCGGGCTCTGACGCTGCGCTGAGTGCGCAACTGGTGGACGCCACCATCGAGAAGATGGGCGGCGCTTACCCGGTGTTGGTCAAGGATCGCGATCTGATTGTGTCGATTCTGGAGCGCGAGGAGGCCGGGTTCGCGCGGACACTGCGTACCGGCATGTCACTCCTCGAAGGGGCGCGAGACGACGTGGTGCGAACCGGTGCTCACGTTTTCCCGGGTGATGTCGCCTTTCGCTTGCACGACACGCACGGCTTCCCCATCGAACTCACCAGCGAGATTGTGGCGGAATCGGGTCTCTCGGTCGACCGCGCGGCGTTCGACAGCGCCATGAGCGAGCAGCGCGAGCGAGCTCGCAGATCATCCAAGGCGCTCAATCTGGCCGACGACGCCCAGTACCGAGAACTGATCGAGCGTCACGGGACGACGACGTTCGTCGGACGTAACGCCGACCACTACAGTCTCGAGACCACCGTCTTGGCGGTACTCGCCGGCCAGGATGGCACCAGTGAACTCTTCCTGGAGGCCACTCCCTTCTACGCAGAATCGGGGGGACAAGTCGGTGACGTGGGGGTTTTCGTCAGCGAATCCGGTCGATTCGAGATTGCGGACACCCAGAACGTCGCCGGTGGTCTCTTCGCGCACCGGGGCCGCTTGAGCGGAGAGATATTGCCCGGTCAGGTCGGCGTGGCCACCATCGATCCACTTCGCCGGGAAGCCACGCGGCGAAACCATACCGCGACACACCTTCTGCACTCAGGTCTACGCACCGTACTGGGCGACCACGTGCGCCAGCAGGGCTCCTACGTTGGTCCCGACCGTCTCCGCTTCGACTTCGCCCACGGCGCGGGAGTGCGACCGCAGGAGCTGAGGGAGATCCTCACGATCGTGAACACTGACGTGGTGGCCAATGAATCCGTCGACACGATTCAGACTTCCAAAGCCGACGCCGAGAAGATGGGGGCCATCGCCTTCTTCGGCGACAAGTACGGTGATCAGGTTCGCGTGGTGCGCGCTGGTCGGCACAGTTTGGAATTCTGTGGTGGCACTCACGTGGACCGGTTGGGCGACATTGGTCAGATCCAGATCGTTTCTGAAGCGTCCATCGGATCGAATACTCGACGTATCGAAGCGGTGAGCGCCATGGGGGCCTTTCGCCGAAGTGCGGAGATGGAGAGCACATTGTCGTCGGTGGCCACATTGCTCAAGACCTCGCTCGACGACGTCGTGCCCTCCCTCGAGCGTGTGTTCGATCGTCAGCACGAGATGGAGAAGGAAGTGGCGCAATTGCGTCAGGCGCAGTTGTCCGCCTTCGCCGAGCAATTGCACGCTCAGAGTGATCAGCCAATCCTGGTGGCCCGGGTCGACGGTTACGCGGGTGAACAATTGCGGACTCTGTCTCAAGACCTTCAGCGGCGCGGACGCCGAGCGGTCGTGCTGGTGGGGTCGTTCGACGCCAAGGTGTCGATTGCGGTGGCGAGTGATGACACGCTCGACGCGCAGAGCACCGTGAAGGAACTCGCGGCTCTCGTGGGCGGTGGGGGAGGCGGCTCGTCGCGTTTGGCCCTGGCCGGGGGCCGCGACGTCGACGGCATCGATCGCGTGCTCACTGCGGCCTCGGCGCTGTAGGTCATCATGGTGCGCATCCTCGGGATAGATCCCGGCACCAGGCGATGCGGAATCGCCATCACGGATTCTTCCGAGACCATGGCCTTCCCTCGCGAGGCGATCAACTTCGATGAGGGCTTCGTACAACGTATCGTGCGTCTCGTCGACGAGGAAGGGGTCGAACTCGTGGTGATGGGCCGACCATTGTCCCTCGCGGGTTCGCGCACCGCGAGTACCGACTTCGCTGATGACCTGTTCACCCGACTGAGCGACGCGCTGGAATTACCCGTCGTGCAACACGATGAGCGGCTCACCACCACCGCAGCGCAACGATCGCTCAGTAGTGCCGGACTAAAGGTCAAGGATCATCGCAGCCGCATTGATTCCGCTGCAGCGGTGGTGCTTCTCCAGCACTTCGCGGATTCGCGCAATGCTCCTTAGCCCCCTGCGTCGACTTCTCGCGGGCGCGAGCGCCATCGTCCTCGTGATACTCGTGTGGTTCGCCCTGCAGTATTTCCCCGTGGGCGGTTCGGGCAAGTTGGTGATCATCACCGTGCACCGCGGCGACTCGATGTCGGCGATCGCCGGAGAATTGCACCAGGCCGGGGTGTTGGCTTCCCCCTTCGCCTTTCGAGTCGACAGCCTCCTCGAAGGGGCACCCCTCGTCATACCCGGTGTGTACGAATTCGCCCAAGGTGCGGACTATTCGAACATCCGTTCGATCCTCAGTGGGGGACCCAATGTGCCCCAGGTCAATGTGACCCCCGGCCTCACCGTCAAAGAAGTGGCGATTGACGTGGCCGGCCAAGTAGGCAATACATTCGCCTCAACCTTTCTGGCCGACGCCAACTCCGCCGCGGCAACGAGTCCCTATCACCCCCATGGGAGTCTTGACGGTCTTATCGGACCCGGCCTCTACCTCATCACCCCGAACGAGACACCGGCGCAACTACTCGCCGCGATGCAGGCCAGCTTCACCCGCGAAGCAGCCGCGGCCGGGTTGAGCCCGACCACGGTGGTCATGGGGCTTAACGCGTACCAGGTGCTCATCGCCGCCTCGATCGTCGAGAAGGAGGGTTACTACACGTTCAATATGCCCAAAACCGCTCGGGTCATCTATAACCGCTTGGCGAAGAATATGCCGCTGCAGATGGATTCCACGGTTCTCTACGCTCTCGGGATGGACGGCGGCAAGGTCACGCCCGCCATGCTCCAGGCCCAGACTCCCTACAACACCTACCTGCACCAGGGTTTGACGCCGACACCAATATGCGTGGCCTCACCTCAGGCTCTCGCGGCGGTGCTGCACCCTCCGGTGGGGGGGTGGTTGTACTTCGTGCTGGTGAACAAAGATGGCCACATGGCGTTCTCGAACACCTACCAGGAGCAACTGCGCCAAGAGGCGATTGCGGCGAAGGCCGGCCTGTGACCTCGTGGCGCCTCGGGGTCATTGGCTCGCCGGTCGAGCACTCGATGTCGCCGCAGTTACACGTGGCCGGCCTTCACTACATGGGCTTCCAGGGGACCTCGCAACGCCTCGACGTCGACCGTGAACACGCGTTTCGCATTCGCGAAGTTATGGGTACCTCCTTTGATGCCCTCTCGCTAACTATGCCGCTGAAGGAAGTTGCGGCGTCCCTGTGCGACGAGCTGGACGAACGTGCTGCGGCCCTCGGGGTGGTCAACACGCTTCTGTGGCGCGATGGGCGCCTGTTAGGGGCGTCCACCGACGGCGCGGGCTTCATTGATTCGCTACGGGGCGAACTCGGCGTCGGCGTGACCGACATGCACGTGGTCGTTCTGGGCTCCGGAGGAGCGGCGCGCGCCATCGTCGACTCCCTGGTACGCCAGGGTGCCAACACCGTCTCGGTCATCGGTCGCAATCCGATCAGCGTCGCGCAAATCGTGCGGGCTCACCCGGGGATCGTTGATCATGCTCTGATGTACCGGCCGATCGACTTGATCGTGAACACCACGCCCTCCCCGACGCGCGACGCGGACGCCGCGGTGATGCAGGGAGTCTCGCGTGACACCATCGCCGTCGATATCACCTACGATCCCCGTGAATCACGATGGTTGGCCCTGCACGCCGGAATTGGCTGCCGACACCGCAACGGTCTCGCGATGCTGGCGTATACGGTGGCGCGTCAGATGAATTGGTGGTGGAATAGCGATATACCCGGTTCCCACTTGTTGACCGCCCTGACGGAGGCTTTGCAGTGACCGAGACCCTCAACGCCCGATCCATTTCTTTACATCGACCCAGCACCCACGTCGATTACTCCCTGGCGTTCGGACTGGTAGTTCTCGGATTCTTCGGCGCCTTCATGTCCTACAGTTCAACGCGCGTCGCGTTGGCCAACGCTGGCTACAACCCCCACTACTACCTGGAACGTCAGGGTTTCTTCGTGATACTAGGTATCGTCGCGATGACCATCGTGGCCCACATCGATTATCGCCGGTTGGAAATCCTGGCCACGCCTCTCTACATTGGTTCCTTCTTCGCCCTCGCCGGAGTATTCGTGGTGGGCAAGAGTGCACTCGGCGCCCAGCGTTGGTACAGTTTCGGTTTCATTCAGATCCAACCCAGTGAATTCACCGTCCTCTTCATCATCCTTGCGGTGGCAACATTTTGCGGGCGCCGCAGTGAGGGCTTGCGAATGTACGACGTGGTACGACTGTTACTGATGGCGGGAGCACCTCTCGGACTCATCGTGCTCCAGCCCGACCTGGGCACCTCCATCATCATCGTCCTCGTAGTCGCAGGGATGATGGTGGTCGCGGGCATCCCGCCACGCTTCATGACCTTCTTGACCATTGTCGGAACTGCCGGACTTATTGCTGCGGTCTATCTCGACTTGTTGAAGAAGTACCAAGTGGAACGCTTCACCTCTTTCGTCAATCAGAATTCCAATAACCCAGCCATTGCGGCCCTGCTCTACGAGGTGCACAACGCCAAGAGCGCCATTGGCGCCGGAGGGTTGTGGGGTGCGGGAATCTTCAACGGCCTCCAGACGATTCTCGGCTTCGTTCCCGAACAGCGCACCGACTTCATCTTCACCGCCATTGGTGAACAACTTGGCTTCGTCGGCGCCGCCTCAGTTATTCTCTTGCTGGCCTTCATCGCTTGGCGCATGTGGGTCATTGGACGCCACGCCAAGGACACGATGGGACGCTTGTTGAGCATCGGTATCTTCATCTTCTTCTCGTTCAGTGTCTTTGAGAACATCGGGATGACCATGGGCATCATGCCGGTAACGGGAATTCCACTCCCACTCCTGAGTTATGGTGGCTCCGCCGCGTTGGTGTTCTACACCGCCGGGGGACTGGTGTTGTCGGTGTCGCGCCGCCTCGGGAACTAATCGTGGCGGAGATCGAACTGTCCAGTGACCAAGACGTGGTCTTTCGTGTCGTCCAGGTCGATCAAGTGGCTTATGACTTTTCGCGCGCTTTGGCAACCGTCGTCCTGCGCGAGGCTGAGGGGGCGAGGCGCACACTGACGTTGCCCGTAGCGGTGCAAGACGCGAGCGCCATTCATCTGGCCCAGCAGCACGTGGCGGGGCGACGACCCGCCACTAACGAGCTGATGATCTCCATCCTTCAAGAGCTTCACGCCGACGTCATCGCGGCCCGCATCGTACGAGAGGCGGACGGCGTCTACATCGGGGAACTCGATCTCATGACGACGCGAGGTCGCCACGTCTTTGATTGTCGTCCCAGTGACGCGATTGCCCTGGCCCTACGTCAAGTGGTACCCGCCCCACTCCTCGTGGCGCAGACGCTGTTCAGTCCCTTCTAGTCGAAGGACACCGCCACCACTTCGCCGCCGCGTTTCTCTTCGGAATTCTCGTGGCTTATTCGCAGGAGGAGGGCCACGATGAGGTAGTTGGCGAAGAGCGAACTGCCTCCGTAGGCCATGAAGGGCAAGGTGATGCCGGTGAAGGGCACGATGCGCAGGACTCCCGCCATGATGAAGAACGCCTGGAGCCCGATGGTCGCCGTGAGACCGGTGGCGGTCAGTCGTACGAAGTCCGAATGTGCGCGTTGGGCGATACGAAATCCCTCGCCCACGAACACAGCGAAGAGGCTCAGGATCAAGATGATGCCGACAAAGCCCAACTCCTCGCCGAGCGCCGCGAAAATCATGTCCGACGTGGTCTCGGACACGTTACGCCCCGCTTGACCAAGACCCAGACCAGTACCCACCACTCCGCCCGACGCCATGGCGAACCACCCGTTAGCCAACTGGCTCGAATGGTAATAGTTCACGGCCGACCACGGGTCCAGCCAGTAACTCACTCGTGCTTGGACTTGATGAAACATCTTGTCCGCCGCGAGAGCGCCGCCCACGAAGAGGAGCAATCCCAGACCAACGTACGACTTAAGCCCCGTGGTCACCCACAGGAGAGCGAAAAACAACGCGAAGAGGAGCATCGCGAATCCGATGTCGTTCTCGCCGCCCAGGATCATCAGGGCGAGACCCCAAGCCACCAGTATCGGCACCAGTACCTTGGGCGACACGAAAAGTCGGCCCGCGAAACGTTCGGTGGGGGTAGACAGCAACTCGCGGTTCGCCGCGAAGTAGGACGCGAAGAAGAACACGAGGAGTACTTTGGCGATCTCGATCGGCTGGAAGGAAAGTGGCCCAATGGCGACCCACAGGCGCGCGCCGTTGATGTTCTCACCGAAGTGGGGGATGAGCGGGGCTAACATCAACAAGATTGCCCCGGTCAGCGTCAGGTAGCGATAGCGGTCGAGATCACGAATGGACTTGACGAACTTCAGCGTCAACACCACGATTACCGCGCTGACCACGAACCAGAAGGCCTGGTAGCCCGCACGAGTCGGGTTCCAGCGCGCGATCTCGACGTAGCCAATGCCGTTGAGCAAGGTGGCCACGGGAAGGAGAACCTGTGATGCCCGGGGAGCGTAGCGACGAATCGCGACGTGCATCAAAAGAGAAACGGCGATCAAGACGGCCAGGAAGAAACCGAGCCGAGCTGGGAGATGGCCTTTGGTGGCCAGCGACATGAGGATGTAGAAACCCGTGACGAGGACCCACGCCACGAACATCAGTCCGAGTTCCGTGGATCGAGAGCGTGACGCCTTGGTGACGGCGTTCGGGGATGAATTCAACACTCCGCCTCGTGCATGTCGCGCCACGTTGACACAGTAGTCGTAGCATTGGTTCTGTCGTTGCCTACTGAAGAAAGACCCACCACCCCGTGACATTCGATTCCTCGTCGTTCGGTCCAGAGCGATTCTCCAGCCGTGAGCTGTCCCGGTTGGAGTTCGGATCGCGATTGCTCGACCTCGGCGATGATCAGAGTTTGCCGATTCTGGAACGTTGCAAGTTCATCGCAATTTTCGCGGACATGATTGACGAGTTTTTCCAAGTGCGGGTGGTCAGCCTGGAGGACAAGGTCGCCGCCGGAGTCCAGACTCCGTCCGTTGACGGTATCCGACCTCGCCAACAGCTTGCGGACATCCGCGAGCGCGTCCTTTCGCTGGTGGAGCGTCAGGACCGCTTGGTTCTCGACGTCTTACTGCCAGAGTTGGCTCGACGAGATATCGACATCGTCAAATATGCCGAGGTGGGAGCCGACGAGCGACATGATTTGGTCGCCTACTTCGAGAATCACGTGTACCCCGTGCTGACGCCGCTCGCCGTCGACCCGGGGCACCCCTTCCCGATGATCTCGAACCTCTCGCTCAATATCGCCGTGACGGTGAGTGACGCTGAGACGAGCGAGGAGCGAAACGCCCGCATCAAGGTGCCGAGCTCACTTCCGCGCTTTTTACGCGTCGGACGCAGTCGCTGGATATTGCTCGAGGACCTCATAATGTCGAACCTGCAGCATTTGTTCCCCGGCATGAACGTGGGGCGCGCTGACTTGTTCCGGGTCACGCGCAACGCAGACCTCTCTCTCGAGGAGGATGAGGCCGACGACCTACTCGTGGCACTGGAGGTCGAACTTCGCCGTCGACGTTTCGGAGAAGCCCTGCGGGTCGAGATTCAAAGCGGGATGTCGCCTGACTTCTTGGAGCTCCTGGTCTCACAGCTGGACCTCGATCGTTCCAACGTCTATATCACCGACGCACCCTTGGGGCTGCACGACTTCTGGAGTTTGTACGCTATCGACCGTCCCGAGCTCAAGGGCGAGGGCTGGTCGCCCTTAACGCCCCGACGTCTCCTCGATGGTGATCACGTGGGCGACGTGTTCGCCGCCGTTCGTGAAGGCGACATCCTGCTGCATCATCCCTACGAGTCGTTCAGTGACTCGGTGGAGATGTTCGTCGATCAGGCGGCTCGTGACCCCGACGTGGTGGCTATCAAACAGACCTTGTACCGCACGTCAGGCGATTCGCCCATCGTGGCCTCCCTAATCCACGCTGCGGAACAGGGGAAGCAGGTCGTGGCGCTGGTGGAACTGAAGGCACGCTTTGACGAAGCGGCGAACATCGAGTGGGCCAAGGCCCTCGAAGATTCCGGCGTGCACGTGGTGTACGGAATCGTCGGGCTCAAGACGCACTGCAAGACGGCGTTGGTGGTGCGAAACGAGGGGGAGACGACAACGCGCTACGTGCACATCGCCTCGGGCAACTACAACTCCAAGACGGCGCGTAACTACGAGGACTTTGGTCTGCTCACGTGCAACCCCGCCGTAACGCGTGACGTGGGGGAACTCTTCAATTTCCTCACCGGCTTCTCCAAGAACGGCAACTACGACAAGATCGTGGTCAGCCCTTTCTTCGTGCGCGAACGCATGGTCGAACTCATTGAACGCCAGCGCGATCGTGGTACGCAGGGGCGCATCTTGATGAAGACCAATGGTCTCACTGATCCGACGATCATCGACGCGTTGTACGAGGCCTCGAACGCTGGCGTGGAGATCCGTCTCGAGGTGCGCACCTTGTGTTGTCTGCGGCCTGGCGTAGCCAGTCTCTCGGAGAACATCACGGTACACAGCTTGGTGGGTGAATTCCTCGAGCACTCGCGTCTCTTTATCTTCGGACGGCCCGACGAGGAGAGTTATTCGATCTACATGGGTTCGGCGGACCTGATGGAACGCAATCTGGACCGGCGCGTAGAAGTGCTGGTACCCATCGAAACCGCTGTTCTACAGGCCGAGGTGCTCGAAGCCTTCGAGATCACCTGGCGAGACGATCGCTTCACGTGGGTGCTCGGCACGGATCGTCGCTGGCGACGCCTGCAGTCGGTCAATGACTTCGCGGCACAGTCCGAGTTCAAGCGTCTGGCAATGCAGCGTTCCCGTTCGCTTTCGATGCGTCCTTGAGTGGACCTCGTCGGAACTGTAGCGAGGCGTAGGAGGCCCCCCCGATCGGAATGGGGATCCAGAAGTTGACCAAACGATACGCCAGCACCGCGAGGATCGCCTGGCTGTGGGGTACGCCAAAGCCAACGAGCGTGGGGATGAGAACACCTTCGACAACGCCGAGACCCGCCGGGGTGACCGGAATCGCGGCGAGCACGTTGGCCAGTCCGTACGCCACCAGCAAGTCCACGGGGGAGATGACCGTGCCAAAGGCCCATATGAAGACCCACAGACAGGCCGCGTCGAATAACCAGTTCAAGCTCGCCCACGTGAAAGCGGTCCACAGCGTGCGTCGCGATCCGATGAGGAGGTTGATGCGGTCCGCCACCTTGACGAGCAACGACGAGATCTTGTCCGGATTCAACGCGGGCAGATGACGCGCGGCGACACGTAACCAGGCGTCGGCTCGGCGCTGCCCGCGGGTGATCAAGAAGACCGTGCCAAAGAATGCGAGAAGAAGAAAGACGCCCGCGAGGGCCGCGAATCCGTACCCGGGGTTGATGCCGTTGAGGGGGATCGAGATTACCAAGGCGATCCAGAACAGAATGTTCAGCACTACTGCCGATCCGGCGCCCTGTGCCGCAAGTCCGAAGGCGCTGGTGTCTTTGGGCACGTCGAGTTCAGAGAAGATGCGATAGGCCAACGCACCCGAGGGAGCGGCGCCCCCGGGCACCACGTGGCCAATGGCCAATCCAGCCAGATTCACTCGCAGGATGTTGAAGCGACTCGGGGCGTAGGGATAGAGCACTGCTCGAGTCAATTCCACATAGGCGTAGATGGCCGACATCTCAAAGATCACCGCCAGAACGACCAGCAGCGGATTGAGCAACGCGAGGAGATGCAGCGAATGTCGTGCCGAAGCAAACTGGGGCAGAACCAAATACTCGAAGACGAAGACGAGGGAACCGACGCTCAGAATGATGCGAATCTCGCGCGGCATGGAAAATCGCCGCTTAGTGGCTTCGGTCATAAGAATCTCTCAGAGAGTCGGAAAACGTGGTCTACACACGCGGCGCTGACAGGGTCAGTCTACGCCACCTCAGTAGAATTCGGTGATGCGTCTTCTCGTAGTACTACCCACGTATAACGAGGTTCTCAACGTGGAGACGATGCTACGGTCCCTCCGATCAGTGGTACCCGACGCCCATATTCTCGTCGTCGATGACGCGAGCCCCGACGGAACGGCGAGGGCTGCCGAGGAGTGCGCCGACGAATTGGACCAGATCTCGGTGTTACGTCGTGCGGGCAAGGGGGGCCTCGGTGGCGCGTATCGGGCCGGTTTCACATGGGGACTCGAACACGACTTCGACGCCTTCGTCGAGATTGATTGCGACTTCTCGCACGACCCGGCGGCCCTGCCCGTATTGCTCACGGCGGCGAGGAGTCACGAGGTCGTGATTGGTTCTCGCTACGTGCCCGGCGGTCGCATTCCCCAGTGGAAGCTTTCGCGACGCCTACTGTCGCGCGGCGGCAACCAGTACGCGTCGATCATGTTGGGATTGGGCGTGGCGGACTCCACGGCGGGCTACCGCGTCTACTCGCGCTCGGCCCTCGAGAAGATCGGGTACGAGAAGGTCCGCGCGGATGGCTACGGTTTCCAGATTGAGATGACCTATCGCGCCCGGCGTGGCGGTGCCAGCATCGTCGAGGTCCCTATCTCCTTCAGCGATCGTGAACTCGGTGAGTCCAAGATGAGTTCGTACATTGTGTACGAAGCGTTGTGGCTGGTCACCAAGTGGGCGCTGCAGCGCCCTTTCCGCCAGTCCTAGATCCGATCAAGTAGTACCGAACTCAAGACACTGGCGAGCTTGTCGCGCGTCTCTTCACGTTCCGCGATCGGGTCGGATTCGCTGACGATGCCCGCACCGGCCCACGCCTCGAAATCAGCACCAGCCACTAGGACGCCACGAATCCCGATCCAGAACTCTCCGTCGCCGTTCTGATCGACCCACCCGACCGGTCCGGCGTAGTGGCCCCGGTCAAAGGGTTCGAGACGCTGTAGCAACTCGTAGGCCGGTACGCGCGGGAGTCCGCCCACGGCGGCCGTCGGGTGCAAGATGTTGAGCAACTCGAGCGCGTCGGGAGCGTTGGCTACGTCGTCGTGGTGGCCACGTATCCAAGTACCGAGGTGTGCAACCGTACGCAGGGTGACGATCGAGGGCGTGACGTCGGCAGTGATGTCGTCGTAGTGCCGCGCCAAGGTCGTGACGACGTCGTCGATGAGAACACCATGTTCGTGGAGATTCTTCGAGCTGCCGAGCAGCCAGGCGTGGTAGTCGATGGGGTCGACGTCCGGCGGAATCGCGATGGTGCCCGCCAACGGATGACACGTGACGTCGCCGCCCATTCGGCGAACCAGGAGTTCGGGGCTGGCACCTACAAAGCGGCGGCCGTCCGTCGTCGGCTGGCCGTAGATGGTGCACGAGGGCTCACGCACGCGAAGTCGTTGGGCAACGGCCCCACAGTCGATGGGATGCTCAACGGTCCCAACGATGGCCCGAGCGAGCACGACCTTGTCAATCTCTTTCTGACGAAGAAGTTCCACGGCGGCCGCGACGTTGTGCGCGTACTCTTCGGGGGAGGGTCGATACGTGACGCTACGGGCGACCTGCGCCTCTTGGAAGGCTACGGCTTCGTCATCAATGTAGTGTTGCCACTCCGCGTCGTCGACCGCGGTCAACCACGTTCCTTCGACGCTTTGCGTGATGACGTAGCGCGGCACGTCCAGGTGGCTCGGCGCTTCACGATTGAAGGGAAGCGAACCCATCGCGACGATGCCCGTCCCCGCTGGACCGTCGACACCCTCTAGTTCAAGTTGGGAGAGTAGTCGGTGTGACGAGTGAACGTCGCTGAGCCCCCGAGGAAGTGCCAGCGACACCGCGACACCACCGAAACCCACTCGCAAGACCTCGGGGGAGTCGAGGAGCCAACCGCTGCGCGCACCCAAGGTTCGCAATTGCGAAGGAGGCAAGGATTCGATCAAACGGCGAACGAACATCACAGGCTCCTGGTCGCGATGAATTGTTGGGACAGGCCGCCCATCACCCGTCGATGATTGACGGCGCTGAATCCCGACGCGTTGAGCATGGCCACAATCTCTTCGCTCGACGGCAAATACGCCGTTGAACGCGGCAAATAATGGTACGCCGCACGATCAGAAACGAGCGATCCAATGAACGGAACGACGCGACGGAACCAAATACGAAATCCAGTGCGCAGCGGACCCTTCTCGGGCTCCGCGACCTCGAGTAGCGACAGTCGTCCGCCCGGACGAAGGACGCGGGCCATCTCGTCGAACGTGGCGGCGAGGTCCGTGAAGTTCCTCAGGGCGTAGCCACAGGTGAGACCGTCGAATCCTCCCGTGGCGAAGGGCATCGACGAAGCATCCGCCTGGACCCGGCGGGGCAACTGACGCCCGGCGTGCAGCATCCCGTAACTCAGGTCGGTCGCGATTGCGCGTTGTGCTTGACGCTCGAGCTCCCGGGTGAAGTCCCCGGTACCCGCCGCGACGTCGAGAACCAGACTGTGCTCTGGCAGTCGCAGGTCCGCCACCGCCCGCCGGCGCCAGCGCGCATCTAGGCCCAAAGTCATCAATTTATTGACCATCTCGTAGCGACCCGCGATTGCGTCGAACATGGCGCGCACCTGGCGGGTTTTCTCTTCGCCGGTCGGCAGAGGCGTGTTGGTCATGCGCCGTACCAGCGATACACCACCTGTGCGACGAACGCGGGTCTATCGGCGTCGCGAAGTTCCATGATCACATCGAGAACAATCTGCCAACCGTCGCCAGCTTCCTCCACACTCACGACCGTGGCGCCGAGTCGTACTGCACTTCCTTCAGGCACTGGGGTGATGAAGCGCACGCGATTTAGTCCGTAGTTGATCCGCGTCCCGGGCTCCTCCACCACCAATACCTCGTTGAGCAGCGCGGGAACCATTGCGAGGATCAAATAACCGTGTGCGATGGTGCGACCAAAGGGACCCGAACGCGCTCGGTCCTCGTCGACGTGAATCCACTGGTGATCACCCGTGGCATCAGCGAATGCGGAAATCATCTTTTGAGTGACGTTCACGTACTGCGAGAAACCCAAATGCTCACCGACGAGCGAACGTACGTCATTGATGGAGTGAATTCTTTGTGACAAGGTGACCTCCGCACCAACCTTACCGGTCCGAGGAGTCCCGTGAGGCTCGGGTGGGGACCTAGAATTGTGTCTATGCCTGACCACTCTCCTGACGAGCATCACCGGCAGATTTCCGACGGTTGGATCCGTGCCGGAATCTTCGGTGTGAGCGACGGACTCGTCACCAACACTTCCTTCATCCTCGGTTTCGCTGGAGCATCACCCGGTCACAACGTTGTTCGCCTCGCAGGTGTCGCCACGCTCATCGCCGGCGGTTTCTCGATGGCGAGCGGCGAGTGGCTGTCCATGCGCGCCACCAAGGAACTCCTCGAATTCGAGATCGGCGTAGAACGCCAATCGCTCCTCGACGACCCGGAGCAAGAACAGTTGGAACTTCGCGAGATGTTCAAATCTCGAGGAATCGACGACGAATTGGCGGAGCGTTTGTCCATTGACCTCATGCGCGACCCCGAACTGGCCCTACAGACTCACGTGAGAGAGGAGATGGGGGTGGACCCGTCCGCGACCGGTTCACCCTGGGCGGCGGCGGGTGCGTCCCTCGCCACCTTCTCCGTCGGCGCCTTTGTCCCGCTATTGCCCTGGTTGTGGTCCTCATCGGGCAACGAGGTCTGGTGGTCGGTCGGACTGGCAGCCGTGGGTTCAGCGGGTATCGGTGGAGCAATTGGCCTTTTCACCCGTCGTGGCATCACCAAGTGGGCCCTCCGTCAGTTGTTCGTGACGGGACTGGCCGCGACGGTGACATTCGGCGTGGGTCGGCTCGTCGGCACTCACTAGGCACGACGGAATTGCAATAATTGATCCTCGCGTTCGAGGGTGAAGCCGAAATTACGATACAACCGCTGAGCACTCTCGTTGTCCGCATCCACGAACAAGGTCGCCCGTTGCACCCCCCGACGGCGCAGGGATGCGAGACCTTGGGACAACATGACCCGACCGAGTCCGTGACCCTGGAAACTGGGATCGACCGAGATCACGTAAATCTCACCAAATCGGTCAGGGTGCAGTTCGTGCACCTTGGTCCAACACGACGCGGCGATGCGGCCATCGATCTCCAGGAGTAAGAAACCTGATGGGTCGAACCACGGCTCACGGATGCGCTCTTCGAGATCGTCAAGTAGCCACGCCCCCTGTTCCGGGTGATCAGCGAAGGCGGCGTTGTTCTGCGCGAGCCACGCACCCTCGTCGTTACCCGGAACGAAGGTGCGCAAGACAGCCTCGGGGGGAACGGGCATCTCGGGAACCGGAAGATTCAGACCCAGTAGTTGCAGCGTACGCACGACATTGGACTGAGAGCCGTCGCAGTCCCGAGCCCACCAGTCCACCACCTCATGAGCCGTCAGGACGAGTTCTAACAACTCTTTGTCTAAACCGCCTCCGCACATCTCGACCGTGGCGTGAGATTGACCCTGGACGAGGGCGTATCGCACCACGTCATCACCTTCGCGAAATAACCAATGCTCGCCGGGTGATCCGTGCACCACGGTGCGCCGTCGCGTCTCGTCGATGGCTTCGCGACCCAAGCGCGTCTCCGTGCGATTGATGAGATTCAGGACTTCCAGACGTTCGACCGCACTGAGCGACCGAGTGCAATGCCACGAAACGTCCATGGTTGAAGGTTAGTGTTCGGTCCGCTAGATGGTGCGCGCCGCACGATTGAGGCGACGCAGCAGCGCCCCCACCGTTCGCTCGGCAGCCACCAGTTCGCTATAGACGTCACTATCCATCGTGGGTCCGTCACTCTCCACCAGTGCGGTGATGCGCGCGGAGATCTCACTCAGCGTTGACGTGATCGTGTTGAGTTCGGTCTTCGTGGACAATTCCGTCACTTTTCTAGGTGCCGCGAGTGGCCTCGTGCACGAATACAGTAATGGTCCATGACCCTGCCCGTCGCCCTTCCCCCCGAAACAAGTGTGCCGTGGACGTTGGTACGCGCTCGCGGTGAAGACGCCGCTACGTTCCTGCAGGGCCAACTCTCCTGTGACGTGGCGTCGCTCGTGAATGCAGACTCGGCGCGCGGCTTGGTGTTGACGCCAGCCGGCGACGTCGTCACATCACTGTGGTGTCACTACCACCCAGACGGTGTCGACCTGGTGGTGCGAAGCGAGGTCCTTGATCAGACGCTCACTACCCTTCGCCGCTTCCTCATGCGCACCAAATGCACGTTTGACGCCGGGACCGAGACACTTGGGTCCTACGCGTCTGTGGGTCAACAAATCCGACTCGGAGAGCCGGGTCCCGCCGAGTTCGCTCGCGGCCTGAGCGCGCACAGTTTCGGTCGTGCCTTCGTGGCGTCGCACGTCTCGTTTACCAAGGGATGCTTCACGGGACAAGAACTGGTGGGTCGACTTGATGCGCGCGGTGGCAACACGCCTTATCGCCTCGCCCGGCTGACGGGAGTCGACGAAGAACAATTGGATCGCGTCGCACGATCGGCCGGTCCCCAAGGGGAAAACTCCCTCCAGGGAATCACTACGGTGGTGCGCGACCAGGGATTTACTGCGCTCGCGGTGGTGCACCGCACACTGACGGGGGATGAAGTGGACATCGTGCTCGACGGGATTCGCGTGCAAATACTCCATGGCGGGGCCGCGGTCGCCAGTTAGCCTGAGCTCAGGAGGTAGCGAATGCTGCTCGACACCGAAGGACTCTTCATCAAAGTCTCGGGGCTCACCAACGAAGCGGACACCTTGTTCGCAATCGCACTCGGAGCCAACGCCGTAGCTTTTGATTTTGGTCCGACGTCACGACAGATATCGCCGACCGTCGCCCACGACATCGTCCGACGCCTCCCCGCCGGCGTGGCCTCGGTGGGGGTCTTTCACAATGAAATGCCCGAACGCATAGTTCAGATCACCAACACCTTGGGTCTGAACGCCGCTCAGGTGCAAGGAGTGATCTCCAAAGCATCTTTGCGCTACGTCGCCGAGCGAGTGCACACCGTCATTCGAGTGGTGATCGATCCCGCCGAAGCCTACGAGTACGACGTCGATCAGGCGGTCGACTACCTCCAGCTACCTCAATCGGACAGTCACGATGACATGCTCTCTTGTCTCGATGTCTACAACGATCCACTCCTCCTACGTCCGCTCATCGCCGCTGGCCTTGACGAATCGAGCGTGGTGGGTCTGGTGCAGAACTACGACGTGTGGGGAGTGGATGCTCTAGGCGGCATTGAGAAGTCCACCGGTGTGAAGGATCCCGTCAAGATGGGCGAGTTCATCTCAAATGCACGATGGGCGTACGACAACGCCTTCGTCGCACGACGAACGTGGCCCACCGGTGAGAGCTCCGAACTGGACTAAGCGCGGTACCGGCGAAAGACAACACTGCCATTGTGTCCGCCGAACCCGAACGAATTCGAAAGCACCACTTCAAGATCAGTGGGGCGAGGCTCGCCCAGGACCACATCGAGACCGATTTCAGGGTCGATGACGGTGGTGCCGGCGGTGGGCGGAATCGCCTGGTTCATCAGTGAGAGCACCGACACCACCCCTTCGAGAGCTCCCGCAGCCGCTAGCGAGTGACCTAGGTGGCCCTTGACCGATGTCACAGGTGGAACCCGGTCCGCGAATACGTGGCGCATCGCAACTGACTCGGCCATGTCATTGAGTGGGGTTGAAGTCCCGTGAGCATTGATGTGCGACACGTCCTGAGCACTGATGCCCGCGTCCGCCAGCGCAATATCCATGCAGCGAATTGCCCCCGAACCCAGGGGATCGGGGGCGGTGATGTGATACGAGTCAGCGGTGGACGCCGCTCCGATCACTTCCGCGAGGATGGTGGCACCTCGGGCGAGCGCGTGATCCCATTCTTCGAGTATCAAGACGCCCGCACCCTCGCCCATCACAAAGCCATCGCGATCGATGTCGAATGGTCGCGAAAACTCGGTGTTCGAAAGCGCGGTCATGTTGCGAAAACCCGATTCGGCGATTTGAACCATCACCGCTTCGGCACCGCCTGCCACGGCGACGGTGGAACGTCCAGAGGCCACGAAGCGAGCGGCGTTGCCAATGGCGTGAGTACCGGCGGCGCACGCCGTGGTCACGGTCTCGCAGGGTCCGCCCAGGCCGAATCTCATCGATACCGCCGCTGACGCCGCGTTGGGCATCATCATGGGCACCATGAAGGGCGAAACCCGAGCGGGACCCTTGTCGTTCAAGATACGCACTTGCTCCAACACAGTCTGCAATCCACCAATGCCGGTCGTCACCACGCACGCGGCGTCGAGAAGTGGTCCCTCGAGTCCGCTCTGTCGCCATGCTTCATCAGCCGCCATGAGTCCGTAGAGGCTGAAGGGGTCGAGGCGTCGAAGTTCCTTGGGGCCACCGATGTGATCGGCATTGAACGGAGCGAGTCGTTTGGATTCTGGAGCGGTGTCCTTCTGGAGCGCCTGCCAGAGGGCGTCCACACCCACGCCCGCACACGACAACGCCCCCAGGCCGACAACCGCGACGCGTCGACCCTGCAGTGGTCCCGACGAGGTGACCGCGACTTGCACTACAGCTTGGCGTAGACGAGTTCGAAGGCCTCGCCGACGGTCTTGATGTCCTTAAGCTCATCTTCGGCTACTTCGATGTCGAAGGTCTCCTCAAGAGCCATCACTAGCTCGACGAGGTCGAGGCTGTCCGCTCCGAGATCGTCCGCGAAGGATGCTTCGAGAGTCACTTGGGATGGTTCGACAGCCAACACTTCGACTGCGTTCTCGGTGAATTTGGCGAGCGCTTCGCTACGGTCCATGGTCTTACCCCTTTGTATGTCTCGGACAATGCTACTAAAAACCTCGCACTTCTCGGCGTTTAAAGACCCATGGCGAGACCGCCGTCCACCGCGATCACCTGACCCGTGAGATAGGCAGCGGAGTTACTGGCAAGGAACCCGACAACTCCAGCGATATCGGCGACAGTGCCCATGTGGCCCATGGGAATCAAAGCGGTCATCTCGTCGCTGGCCGAACCGAGGCCCTCGGTCATCTCGGTCTCGATGAACCCCGGAGCGACAACGTTCACGGTGATCGAACGAGAGGCCACTTCACGCGCCAACGATCGCGCCAGACCCACCAATCCCGCTTTGGCGGCCGCGTAGTTGGCTTGGCCCGGCACACCGTAGAACGGACTCACCGAGCCCATGAAGATGATGCGCCCCGAGCGTGCACGAATCATGGACGACAAGACCGCGCGCGCGCAGTAGAAGGCGCCGTCGAGGTTGGTGCCCAGAACGTCGCGCCACTGTTCGTCACTCATCCTCATCGACAGGCCGTCGCGCGTGATGCCCGCGTTCGCGACGAGGACGTCCACGGGTCCGTTCACGGCAATAGCCGCCTTCACGGCATCGTTGACTGCCACCGAGGAGGCAACGTTCACGGCGAGCGACATCGCACATCCCTGCGGAGCAGTCCCCGCACGCGACAACGCCACCACGACGTCACCCTGCGCGATGAAGTGCTCCGCTACTGCTGCGCCGATGCCTCGGCTCGCGCCGGTGACTATTACGTGACGGCTCATAATGGCATCTCCTGAATATTGTGGGGCGTCTCGGGCGAGACTTGACGTTCGAAATCACGAATCCGCTTGGTCAGTCCGGTCAGAACTCCCGCCGGCGGCATCTCAACGCTCCACGTGACCTCGGGTGGCAGCGCGAGAGTGGCGTCGAGGAATTGAACCGGTGATGTCAATTGCCGCGACAGAAGCACTTGCCACTCCGCGGCCACTGCATGGGGCTCGCCGTCCACGTTGGCGATGACGATCTGATCGGTCTCGCCCCAGGTCGTCGAATGCAGGGCCTCGTCAAGTGCCTTCTGCGCTCCCCCCATCAAAGGGGAGTGAAACGCCCCCCCCACCGCGAGTGGGGTGGCGCGGCGCCAGCCAAGTTCTCGATGGTTGGCCAGAACGTAGTCGAGCCCCCCACGCGTACCGCTCAGTACGATCTGCGCCGCGCCGTTGATGTTTGCCACCCACGCGTTGTCGAGGCCGTCCAGGTTGCGACGGGCGTCATCGTCGCCGCCCATGACCGCCACCATGGTGCCCTCGATTTCCTGCGCGGCGCTGGCCATCGCGGCGCCACGTACGGCAATGAGACGGGCGCCAGCGTCCACGCTGAGTAGTCCTGAGGCGACGAGTGCGGAGAATTCGCCGAGCGAATGACCGAGTAAGTAGCGCGGTCGCACACCGCGATCGAGCAGTTCGTGGTAACCCACGAGCGACAGCGCGAATGTCGCTATCTGTGCTCGATCGGTGCGCACCACGTCCTCGTCACTCGCTTCGAGCAACAGGTGTTCGACGTCCATGCCAGAGGCCTCAGATATACGTGCCACGAGGTCCCAGTGAGGGCTCGCCCGCCACGACGATCCGGCACCACCCGAGAGCGAGCCTTGACCGGGGAAAAGAGCGACGACGTCGTCACGGAGTGGAAGTGAATGAGTCATGTCGTCAAAAGTAACAGCGTGCCCGGGGCGGGACTCGAACCCGCACGCCCTCTCGAGCAAAGGATTTTGAGTCCTCCGCGTCTGCCATTCCGCCACCCGGGCTGCGGGTGACACCATAGCAGCGACCGTAAGGTGGTGGGATGAGAGCCCGACTGTGGCGTCAAAACTTCAGTCTTGACCAGCCGATTGCCGCAGCCGATCAAGTACACGCCATTCGCACCCACTTGTTCTTGGAGCTAGAAATTGACGGTGTACGTGGGCTCGGTGAGATCTCACCCCAACCTTTTGCGCTGAACGGCGATGCGGGGGTCCAGGACGTGCTCGATGAACTCGAGCATTTCACCTTGCGTCAGTTTGTCGAAGCCGCTTCACGTGAGTCCCGCGCGCCCAACTGGGCCCGCGTAACCCATTTCGCAGGTTCGCGACCGGCCAGTTACCCCGCGAGTGCTCTGCTCGAGATGGCGCTACTCGACGCCGACCTCCGCGCTCGCCACGCCACCGTCAGCGACCAGTGGCCCGCTCGCTATGACACGCCGGTCCAAATGACGGTGTCACTCCTTGATGAACAGCCTTGGCGGACCCCGCTCGGTGCGGTTCAAATTCGAGCGAAGGTCTCTCCGCGAACGTTGACCGGCGCCCACTGGTCTCGACTGGCCGCACTCGAACTGCCGGTGCTGCTCGACTTCAATTGTTCGGGTGGCACCCTCGACGCCGTGGTCGACGTCGTCGACCACGCTCAGCGCCACGTCACCGTGGTCGCCATCGAACAACCGTTCGCACCGGGCAACGTCGTCGAGCACGCCCGACTGGCCGGCGCGATCGAGGTGCCGGTGAGTCTGGACGAGGGAGTGCGACATCGCCGTGACCTCGACCAGATCGCGCGCTACCACGCGGCCCGTCTCGTCTGCATCAAGCCAGCGCGCGTGGGCGGCTTCGCTCAGGCGCGCACCATGATCGAGCGCGCCCAACTCCTCGGACTCGCCACGTACGTTGGTGGTTTTTTCGAATCGCCACTGGCGCGAGGCGCAAACGCTGCTCTCGCGCGCCACTACGTCTCTCTCCCGAGCGACATTGGCGAGACAGCCCTCGACAGCGTCGGCCTGTTCGTTCGCGATGACTTCGGATTTAGCTTCCTCCCGGGGCCAATTCTGGAGTCGAGTCAGCCCCTTCTGACCCGATTCTGGTGAGAGGGGTCTTACACTCATATGGGTGGGACCCCGTTCACAAAAGCGACATCTTGAGGACATTCAACGGCGTTTGATGGCTGCTCGCGAGAGCCTGAGGGTCCTCGAGGAGCAGGTAGCGGTCTGGAACGACGCCCTCGACGACGCACGCATCCGCTCGCTGGTATCCGAGACCCCACTGGTTACGGCAGAATATAACGAGTTGTCAAAACACGTAGTGGCCGCGAACGCCGAGATGATCCGCCGTTCCAACGAAGTGCAGAGCCTCGCGGCCGAGCGTGACAGGTTGCTACGCGAGTTACCGAAGGAAGAACATGGATAAGCGCGTTGTCATAGCTGACGATGAATCGATCATTCGCCTGGACCTCAAGGAGATCCTCGAAGGCGACGGGTACCTGGTCGTAGGTGAAGCCGCCACGGGTGACGACGCTCTTGAATTGATCCGCACCCTTGAACCGGACCTGGCCCTACTCGACGTCAAGATGCCCGGCATCGACGGTATCGAGGTCGCCCGGGCGGTGAAGGGTGGTACGACCCAAGTGGTCCTGCTCACTGCCTTTTCGCAACGTGCTCTGATTGAGAGTGCGCGCGAAGCCGGTGTGGTGGCCTACCTCGTAAAGCCTTTTCGCTCGAGTGAAATCTTGCCCAAACTCGCCGCCATCGTGAATCCGGCGGCAATCGCTCCCCACGTGAGCGAGGCACCCAGTGTGGATGACAAGATCGAAACCCGTGAGATCGTTCAGCGTGCGAAAGAGACCCTGATGCGAGAGCGAGGACTGGACGAGCCCGCCGCATTCGAAGTCATCCAGCAGTCCGCGATGCGCGGGCGCACTCGCATGCGCGACATCGCCCAGCAGATCTTGAAGGGTGAATTCGTTGGTTGACCAGCCCAACCAGCGGCCCCTCGTGCTGTTGGACGGCATGTCATTGGCGTTTCGCGCCTTCTTTGCACTCTCGACGGATATCGCCACATCGAGCGGCTTGGTCACGAACGCTCTTCACGGTTTTGCTTCGATGTTGCACTCGCTCGTGCGAAGCCAGTCGCCGCGCGCTCTCGCCGTGGCGTTCGACCTTCCCGGGGGGACTTTTCGCGATGCGATGACACCTGACTATAAGGGCGGACGTGCGGAGACACCACCAGAGATAGAACACCAGTTCGAATTGATCCGCAACCTCTGTGAGGTCTTGAACATCCCAGTGCTCGGAGTGACTCACTTCGAAGCCGATGACGTGTTGGCCACCTTGGCGACCTGGGGTCGCGACGCCGAGATCCCTGTGGTGGTCGTGACGGGTGATCGCGACTGCTTCCAACTCGTAGAGGACCCCTTTGTAAGGGTCCTCTACAACCGTCGCGGGGTGTCGGACTATTCCCTCTACGACGAAACCGGAATCTTCGAACGCTGTGGCGTGGAGCCAGCGCGCTACCCTCTCCTCGCCGCGATGCGCGGCGACACGTCGGACAATTTGCCTGGAGTGCCAGGAGTGGGGGAGAAGACTGCGGCGAAATTGCTCAGCACCTATCGCGACTTCGACGAGCTCTACGCCCACTTGAGCGACCTCACCCCGAAGTTGCGTGAGAATCTCGCCACTTTCGAGGAGCGCGCACGTCAGAACGAGCGCGTCATGCGATTGGTGCGCGACGTGCCACTCGATTTCACCCTGGAGAGTCTCACCCTGGGCGGTTGGGACCGATCCGCAGTCGCGGCCTTCTTCGAGCGCTTCGAAATGAATTCGATGCGCACCCGATTCGAGAAGCTGATGGCCGATGGCCTATTGGGTGAGGCCAGCGCTGGTTCGAGTACCAGCGCCTCGAGCCCATCTCCTCCAGTGGTCGGTGCGATGCAGTACACCCGTGCCACGTCCTTGAGTGACGTCGTGGCGGCATCGCAGGCTCTCACCGTATTGCGTCGTGGACCTCGCATTGGCGTCCTCGACGAGGCGCGCGCCGTGGCAGCGGTGGGCGACCTCGAGGAGTTTCTTAGTGTCGTGGGTGAACGCCCCTTGGCCGGTCACGACATCAAGGAGATTTTCCGCTCGGGCTTCGAACGTGACATCACCCTGGCCGAGCCCGCCGACGACACGGCAATCATGGCGTTCTTGGTCGACGCGACGAGCGGTCGCTACGACTTGACCGACGTCGCCCAGAGGTTCCTAGGCGAGGTCCTCGGCACCACCACTCCCTCGCTGTTCGATGAGAACGCCGACGACGACTCGCTTTTCGTCCAGCTGGGCGTCGTGGCGCGACTTCGTGCGGTTCTCCGTGCGGAAATCGAGCATTGGGAGCTCAATCACGTCTACACCACCATCGAGCTTCCCCTGGTGGCAGTACTGGGTCGGATGGAAGCCAGGGGAGTGCGTGTCGACGTCGAGTTGTTGCGCACCATTTCTGCGGAATTCACTCGCGAGGCCCAACGTCTCGACGCCGAGATCCAGCAGGTGGCCGGGCACGAGTTCAAAGTCAACTCACCCCAACAGCTTCAGACTGTTTTGTTCACGGAGCTCGGTCTGACCCCGGGAAAGAAGATCAAGACTGGGTTTTCAACGGACGCCACCACCCTAGAATCGATCGAGGATGAACATCGCATCGTTCCCCTCATCCTGCGGTATCGCGAGGTCGAGAAACTGCGGAGCACGTACGGCGCTCCTCTCATTGACGCGGTGGAGCCAGACGGTCGTATTCACGCACTATTTCACCAGACCGTGGCGCGCACGGGACGCCTTAGTTCGGAAAATCCGAATCTCCACAACATCCCCGTACGTTCTGCAGAAGGACGACGCTTGCGCTACGCCTTCGTACCCACCGTGGACTGGACCCTCGCCGTCGCCGATTACAACCAGATCGAACTGCGTATCTTGGCGCACCTCTCCCAAGACTCAGGGTTGCTTGCGGCCTTCGCTAGTCACGAGGACGTGCACCGCACGATTGCCGCGTCGGTCTTCGGGGTTGAGTCGAGCGAGGTCACGCACGAACAGCGAGAGCAGGCCAAAGCCGTCTCGTACGGACTGGCCTACGGCATGGAGGCCTTCGGCCTCTCTCAACGACTGGGTGTGCCCGTCAGCGCGGCCAAGGAGATCATGGAGAAGTACTTCGCCGGATTTCCCACGCTACGTCGCTACATGGACGACACCATTAAGCTAGTTCGGACCCAAGGATATTCTCGCACCGAATTCGGCCGAATCCGTCCCTTCGCGGACTTGGCAACCGCGGTGGGCCCGCAACGTGCCGCCGCCGAACGTCAGGCTATGAACGCGGGGATCCAGGGCCTCGCCGCCGACATTTTCAAATCGGCGCTAGTCCGCCTCGACCACCGGCTCAGCGAAGAGCACCTCGCCGCACGTCTCATACTTCAGGTCCATGACGAAGTGCTCGTCGAGGCACCGCTGGAGGAGAAGGCGCGGGTCGAGACGGCAATCCGCGAGGCTCTCACCCAGGTGGCCGAATTGAGCGTGCCCCTTGAGGTATCACTGCACTGGGGCGACTCGTGGGCCGCCGCTAAGGGCTAGGAGCCCTCTGATACAGTGGAAACCTGGGTTTACACCGGCGACCCAGCCCTGATCCACTAGTTGGCCCCGGTGTGGTCGCTTGAAAGTAGTTCGTATGTCGGATGGCACCAGCCTCCTTTCCTCAGTTCAGATGGGAACTTTCGACGCTGAAGGGAATTACATCCCGCGCGTCATCACTGAAGACAACATGGTCGGCACCGACCTCACTGACCTCGTCGGCAATTCGGTTCTCGAGTTCGAGGACGGCGACCTCGTGGTTGGCACCGTTGTCAAGATCGACCACGACGAAGTTCTCTTGGACATCGGCTTTAAGTCCGAGGGTGTCATTCCCGCACG
>VFSW01001968.1_pt1 | contig 31131 bp, 33 predicted proteins | sample 5358111 | NCBI WGS metagenome assembly VFSW01 (sample SAMN11554181, study PRJNA540505) | mine drainage metagenome | isolation source: sediment from site ElyBrook_90M | place: USA: Ely Copper Mine, Vershire, VT | collected 2017 | reverse complement strand
GCGAGCGAGGCGGCCCCACGGCGGACAATGCGTTCGACGTCGATCAGATCCACGTTGTCCATCTCCCAGGCCCCACCATGCGGCGAGGGCCTTCGTTGCCTTGCTCCAGCGACCCGGTCCGACGCGCGTGAAGGTATCACGACATCAGGGCATCGGTGGCGCCTCGTTCAAACGAAGGGGATCTGGCGCGATCGGGATTGATGCCGTGGGCTCATCGCCGGTATAAGTGGCATCATGAGGCCAAAGACGAAGGCGAAGTCCACGGTTGATAACGCCTCTCCAGCGACACCTGCGGCACTCGTGTCCGTCATCAGGATCACGGGGTCTGACTACAAGACCGGAGACACTGCGACGATTGATCGGGTGAAGGTGACCGTCGAAGGCAAGAAGCAACTCAAGGCGAGTGCGAAGTCAGGCCTCACCTCCGGCACCTACCCTTTCGTGTCTACGATGCTGGGCGACCGAAAGGCGTATCGAGCCGTGGTCGATGGCAAGTTGTACCCGATTCGCAGCTACGGAACTGCGAAGGAGGCCATCGCAAAGAACCGCGAGGGCCACAAGAGGGCGACAACCGACGCGCTACCTTCGGTTGAAGGCAAGCGCCAAGGCAATCTCAGCGCCGCCGCCGAGAAGCTCTTGGAACGATACCTCGCTCTCGAACCCAGCGTGGATCGCAATGTGTATCTCTCCGACCTCGTGGTCACGCACATCGCGCCCGAGATCAAGAGGCTGGAAGCGACGCAGGAGGCCATCCACGCACTGCCTCACGATCTGCTGGCGAAGTTGGCCGCGGTCGACGAGACGACGCGGGCGAAAGTCTTGGCGATGCTCAGTGGGAAGTAGGGTGGCCGATCGTTGCGGCACCCGGTCACGCAGCCATCCGTGAGGGCCGACGGGTGATGGCCTCTACCCTGCTCGACGAGATGGAGCAGCTGCTCACGGACGATTCAAAGCGGGACGACCGAGCGCGGTACTCGCTTCGTGCTCCACCATGGCGGCTCATGCCTTCAGGTTGGGAATTGGCCGGACACCGTTGCCACCTGTTACTTTCGCCTAAAAACTAGGCTCTTGCCGTTACCAGGGCGGAGCCGGATGTACCCGGGCGGAAGACCAAGTGGTGGGAAGGGTGGTGGGAAACCAAGTTCAGGCAAGCCGGCCGAAAGCCGGTGCTTTCGGTCGACCAACCCGCTCTCGAAGGGTGGGGCCACGATCGGTGCCCTCCTGGCGAAGATCTTTTCCAGAAACCTCTGCCCGTCAGGCTAATCATCGACATAGGCGCCGGGAGTCGAACGCTTGCAGTAGCCTGCTGAAATCTTCAACAGTGACGCGGTCTTGTCCCTCCAACACGGCGACATCGAAAAGGTTCCTCTTCCCGCCGCGTTCCACTCCGTCCCGCCTCGTCCCGCCTCGTTCCCCCCAGTCATGGCAAAACACGTGGCAAGACACTCATACACGACGGTCTTCCGCCGACCCCCACAGACAATGTAGGCACTATGCGATACCTCGTAGTTTCACGAGGTGCTCCAACGTCCAGCGTGCCTCCTGGAGTGTCACTCGGGCGACCTCCGGGAGCGAAGGAACCTCAGCCTCATAGTCGCAGGCGTTGCGGTGCTCACGCATCCGGAAGAGCCACTTTCCGATCTTCGCCCGCCGTCCGTCGCTCTTGCTCTTGAACCGCGTCGCGACCTCCACATGTAACCGGGGCTCGTCCCGACGGGCAGGCGAGATCTCCCCCTCGTCGATGAGCAGGTCCCGCGCCGGGCAGAAGGCCGCGTAGTACGCACGGCTCACGGCCGCTCGAAGGCGGGCCTCTTCGCTCGCCGTCGTGCCCCGCCCTGCGTACAAATCCTCGGCGACCGTGAGGTACTCGGTCCAGTCGAACACGGTCACCCCCACCCGAGGTCGAACTCCACCCAGCGGCGTGTGGGCTCATAGGGCTGAGCCTGCCACCAGGTGTCGTCGAATCGCTCGATGCGTTCGAGGGCCCGATCCCCGCCCAGGCCGTGGTGATACACCCGCGCGAAAAGAGGTTCCTCGTCGAACCGTGGCAACTCCAGGCGGAGGACGACGTGGTCGCCGAACTGCGCGTGCAAGTGCGGCGCGGCTTCGACGAGCGCCTCGACGGCCTCCGGGTGGCGGGTCAGAAATGCCGCGACCGACACGTCGTCGGTGCGTTCGTAGAGGCGTCGGAGTTCCGCGAGCGTGTTGGAGTGCGGTGGGTGCGAGGGTGCGGTGGACATCGTGTTTCCAGGCGCCAGCTTACCCTAGATCGAGCCGCCGTGTTCCTGTCCGCGCACGTCGCGTGGCACCGAGACACCCGGACGGCCGTCGCATCGCCGACGTCGTACGGCTGCATCGCGAGATCGCCGAACGGGAGGAGGCACGAAATGACTCCACGGCGCGAATCGAATGGATGTTCACCGTCGATCGCGCGACAGAAGCTTGGAGGGGTCTATCGCCAATTGAAGGCAATTCGCCAGGAAACTGCCCGGAGGAGGCCGACCGAAGACACGCCGCCTGACCCGTCAAATCCCCTGCGGCGAGCTGCTAGGGCACTTACTCGGAGATCTACACGTCTAGGTCAGAGAATGTCCAACCCGGTGGGGCGTGCGGTCATTGAGACCTTGCGTCGAGGCGGAACGGCGCTATGGTGCTGTTAGCTGGGCTGTGGCTCCGTGGACTTGCCATCAAGGTCATGGATTCATGGGTAGCCGTCGGGCAGATTCGCTCGCACCCATTCCATGTGCATTTGCATGGAGTTTCTTGAGGAGAACAGGACTTCCCGATGACCACCACACCGCCACGAGACCGATCGATCCGCGTGTCGCTGCCCGACCAGAAAATCACCGTTCTCGACAAGGGTGTCGAAGCCAAGGTCATCACGACCTTCTCTACGGGTCGGCAAGGGCATCTCACGCCGCTTCTCGCGGACGGCCGCATCCTGAAGCGCGAGCGGATGCACTACAGCCAGACCTACAAGGACGCGCACGGCCAGCCGGCCGCCATGCCCTTCGCCCTGTTCTTCAATAACGCCGGCTGTGCGTTCCACGCAGGGGATCCGGACGTCGACTCGCATGGCTGCATCCACCTCCCGCCTGCCGATGCCGAGTGGCTCTTCGACTGGGTCGGGACCAATGAGGTCGGTGTTCAAATCCTCGGCCCGAATCCCAAGGCCGCGCTGAAGTAACGGCGAACCTCACGCCAAAGCCTGAACGGAGAAGAAGGCATGTCCGACCCCAGTGTCATCACCCAGGGACCACGCGCGTCGAAGTCCAGCGGCGAGCGTGCCCTCGCAGACATCGCGTACGGCATCATCCACGTGTCCGACGACAACGACCCCACCAAGGGAGCCGCGCAGGTCGCTTCGTACTTTCATTCCGCCACCGCGTCCGGGAGCGCCCACTTCGTTTGTGACAACGAGAACACCGTGCAGTGCCTGCCGCTGGAGGTGGTGCCTTGGGGGGCGCCACCACTCAATCCCTCGGGTGTCCACATCGAGCAATCGGGCAGCGAAAACATCCCGCGGGCCAAGTGGCTTACCACCTACGACGGGCAGTTCACCCGCGTCGCCTGGCTCATGGCGCACTTGTCTGCACAACTGAAGATCCCCCTTGTGTGGCTGCAGAAGGACGACCTGCTCCGCTTGGGCGTGAGTCCTGGTCAGGGGAAGGGCGGCTGGACGACGCACGCCGCCGTCACGGACGCTTGGCGCAAGTCGGATCATCGCGATCCAGGTCCGGGCTACCCGATCGAGCTCCTAATGCCGCGCGCACAGACATTTCTGGCTGCCATGGTGCCGCCGAAGGCCTGATGTCGGGATCGTCAAAGCATTCTGCCGCCCAGAGGGTTGGAACAGTGCACCGGAGATGGCCCCATCTCGTATCGACGCGGGATTGAAGGAATGACCCTACGAACAGAGACCCAGCGGACCAGCTTCAGCATCGTTCTGGCGGTCGCGCTCGCCGCGTGCGGACCGACGATCCGATCGCTCCGCGCGGAGCCGAATGAAGTCTGCCGCGGTTCGACTTCATCGCTCGTCTGGGCCGCAAGCACCACCGGGGATCTCACATCCAATCCTCGGACGACCGGTCTCGGGCCGGTCGGGGCAGTAGGGACCGTCCTCGTTTCGCCTACAGCGACGACCGTCTTCCACCTGCACGTCCGAAACCTGTTCGGCCATGACGACCGAGAGGCGGATGTCCGCGTGCATTCGGATCCCGAAGATCCGCTGCCGATCGGCGAGTCGCTGGCCAGTCCGACCGCCGGATGCGATGCGAGCGGTGTCTGGGTCACCGCTACCGCTCCCCCCACGTCTTGGGATTCGCATATTCGGATAGGCCGCGTCGCGTCACGCGACGGTCGTACGTACCACGTCGAACACGCAGGGCGCACGATTGAAGTGACTCCCGACACCCCGAGTCAAGGACTGGCGGGACTGGAACTCTCTGGACCCTGGATCCTGAAAACGCCACTTGGTACGGGCGAGGCGTGCGGTGCGACGCTACCTCGCAACCTTGCCGTGGCTGTGTACGGCGCCTGCGTTCCGTAGCGAAGAAGGTGAGACATGAATCTTGAACAATTGAAGGCGCAGGTCGACACGATCGTCGTCGTCATGATGGAGAATCGGTCGTTCGACCACATGCTTGGGCACATGCGGTTGCCCGACTACGGAGGGCTCACGACGATCGACGGCATCGAATCGCTGGCGAACACTGACTACGCCAATCCTTCGCAGAATTCGAGGCTGATTCCTCCGTTCATTGCGGCGGATCAACCACTTCCCAACGACCTGCCACACGAGCGCGACCAGGTCGCGACCCAGCTTGCATTCGCGTCCGTTGCGAATGCCTACGAAATGAACGGGTTCGTGAAGGCCTACGAACGATCTTCGGGCACGACCGGCGTGCTCCGCCCCCCTCCAATGGGACTGCTCACGCCGCGTGATCTTCCGATGACCCGCTTCTTCGCCGACGAGTACGCGCCGTGCGACCGGTGGTTTTCAGCACTGCCGACGTCAACCCAGCCCAACCGCCTCATGTCGTTGAGCGGCTACACCCTGATCGACAGCACACGGAGCGGATTGCTCCCGGATCAGCACACGGTCCTCGACTGGTGCGAGTCGCGCGGCGTTCGCTGGCGGGTCTACTCGGCCGGACTGTCGTTCTTCATGCTGATGAAGAACATGTGGCCGCTCGTGGTGACGGATCACTTCCGACGCCTCAGTGCGCTGTCGCATGACGTCCAGCACGAGTCCGATGCGGACTGGCCCCAGTTCATCCTGATCGAGCCTGACTACAACGACTCTCCGGTCCACCTGAGCGGGCAACCGTGTGACAACCATCCGCCGCTCCCCGTTGGCCCCGGAGAGTCTTTCCTGCGCCAAGCCTATGAGGCCATCACCTCGAACCCGAATCGCTTCGGTCGGACCGTCATGCTCCTGACCTACGACGAGCATGGCGGCTTCTTCGACCATGTCCCACCGCACCCTGTGCCGTACCAGCCACCAGCAGGCGCGAGCTTCACGAAGTCATTCGATTCCACGGGTGTTCGGGTTCCCGCCATCGTGATCTCGCCCTTCGTTGCCCGTGGCTTGCCGAAGCACGAGATCTTGGACAACACTTCGATTCTTCAATTCGTCGCCGAGCGGTTCGGGTCACCCGGTGAACCCTACTCTCCGTCTGTCGACGCGCGTCGCCAGGCGGGGATCATGTCGATCACTGCGCTGCTTGACGAAGGTCCGCCACGCGACAACATCCCCGCAGCACCCTCAGCTCCCATCGTGGTGACGACCTCACTCACGACGACGCGCGACGTCGAGACTGACCAACAGAAGGCATTTGCAGCGGCCATCGAGGAGTTCGCGAGTTCTCACGGACCGGACGTACTCGCGAAGTTCCCCGAGGTTACGCACTGGAACAATTCGTGACGTACGCACGTGGCCCGGGATGTTGCCAGGTGCGAGGGGCATTCCGCGTGGACGGTGCGTGGTCGTGTCAACCATTCCGCCACACAACGCCAGGTCCGGGGAGGGTCAACTGTCCAGAACCTCGCGCACCTTCCGCGCAAGCGTTGTAGGCGTGATGTGCTTCTGCAAGAACGCGACTTCCGAGTCGAGCACGCCGTGATGCACGATCGAGTTGTCCGTGTACCCTGACATGTAGGGGACCTTCATCGTCGGGCGCAGCGTCTGGAGGCGTTCGGAAAGCATGCGTCCACTCATGCGCGGCATGACTACGTCCGTGAGTGTCAGCACCGGGCTCGGAGGCTACCAGTCCCACCGACGTCACCGGGAGCCAGTGTCAGCACCGGCCTCGAAGGCTACGCCGGGGGGCGTGGTGACCAACGACACCCGGCCGAACGTGTCCCTGGCGGATGATGGTATGTGGTGCGGCCGGAGCGGAGGGCGTCGTCAAGGAGAATGACATCGCCTCGGAACCCCCGACCGACGCCGTTGCAACCACGAAGCGCACCGAGAGGCCCCCGTCATCGAACAGATCGCGGGCGTTCGATCGAAGGGGAATCTTGCGCGATCGGGATTGATACCGTGAGCTCAACGCCAGTATAAACGGGATCATGAAGCCAAAGACGAAGGCAAAGTCCACGGAAGAGAGCGCTCCGAGCGCCTCTCCAGCAACGCCCGCGGCACTCGTGTCCGTCATCAGGATCGCTGGCGCTGACTACAAAGCTGGAGACACCGCGACCATTGACCGGGTGAAGGTGATCGTCGAAGGCAAGAAGTCGCTCAAGGCGAGTGCGAAGTCGGGCCTCACCTCCGGCATCTACCCTGTCGTGTCCACGATGCTGGGCGACCGAAAGGCGCATCGAACCGTCGTCGATGGAAAGCTGTTCCCGATTCGCAGCTACGGGACAGCGAAGGAATCCGTCGCAAAGAATCGCGAGGGCCACAAGAGGGTAACAACCTACGCGCAACCTTCGGTTGAAGGCAAGCGCCACGGCAATCTCAGCGCCGCCGCTGAACAGCTCCTGGGACGATACCTCGCTCTCGAACCCAGCGTGGATCGCAGTGCGTATCTCTCCGACCTTGTGGTTACGCACATCACGCCTGAGATCAAGAGGCTGGAAGCAACGCAAGAGGCCATCCACGCGCTGCCTCACGATCTTTTGGCGAAGCTGGCCTCGGTCGACGAAACGACGCGGGCGAAGGTCTTGGCGATGCTCAGTGGGAAGTAGGGTGGCCGATCGTTGCGGCACCCAGTCACGCAGCCATCCGTGAGGGCCGACGGGTGCTGGCCTCCACCCTGCTTGACGAGATGGAGCACCTGCTCACGGACGATTCAAAGCGGGACGACCGAGCGCGGTAGTCGCTTCGCGCTCCTCCATGCAGGCTCATACGTTTAGGTTGGGAAATCGCCAACACCGTTACCACCCGTTGCCAACGCCTAGAAACAAGGCTCTTGCCGTTACCAGGGCGGAGCCGGATGTACCCGGGCGGAAGACCAAGTGGTGCGAGAGGTGGTGGGAAACCAAGTACAGGCAAACCTGCCGAAACCGGTGCCTTCGGTCGACCAACTCGACCTCTAATGGTGGGGATGCGATAGGTGCCCTCCAAGGGGCGTCGATCGAAGCCGCAGCGACGGTTCATCACGGCGTCGGCCGCGTTCCTGGCCGAGACGCACGGCAGATCCAAGACGTGCAATGGCACGATACCTGACGCCGCCGTCCCGATGCGGCCCCTGGTCACTCCGAACCGTAGCCGCAGCACCCCACGTGAGTGCCTACGCCGCCTTTGTAGCAGAGAACGTCAGGTAGAACGGATGGTGATCGCGTCGACGTCCTCAAGGGCTGGGATCCCGATGACCTCGACGACTAAGGGAACCCCCGACATTTCCGACGGGAAGCACGCGTTGCGATCCGAGGCATCACTCACGCCGACCTTGATCGCGAAGCCATCAAGCACTTTGACGATGCCGAGTGAGACTACCTCGACATCAGGAAAACGCTTTCGGAACTCCTGTTTCGCCTCGCATGCCTGGTCAAACGTTGCCATGATTCGCGTTCACGGTCAGATCAACATCAAGCCGATCCAAAATCGGCCCGATCGCCTGAGAATAACTATAGCTGCGGCTCCCTGCGGTGTGCAAACCGACGGCACGTCCGTCGTCGTGGAGCACCAGGGCTCCGCTGTCTCCAGGGCCGGAGAAGGCCGTACCTTCCCTCGCCTTTACCTCGATCAGGTCTAGAAAGCGAACGGTCGCCCCCGCATAGTACACAGTGAGCTCAGTTTTCACTGCGGTCACGACCCCCTGGGTGGCACCTGTGGCTGCGCCACGCTTTCGTACCACGGCATCCGCGAGCGAGACGTCGTTCGGTGCGACATCCCCGCCGCATCGAAAGTCCGCCGAGTCGAGATGCCACGCCACGCCATCGATCAGTGGCGCGACAGCGGCATCCCACGGGTCATCGCCCATCGGGGCGTTCAGACGAAGGATATTTGCGACAAGGTCACGCTCCGCGTCTCCCCCGTGCAAGCACGAGGGTTGAACGACCCCGACCCCTCCCGCGGAAGCACTTGTACGGGAGAGGACGTGCGCACATGTAAGGATCATCGGCACGCCAGTCACTCGGTCACGGACGAACGCGCCGAGCGTGCCACCGTTGCTTGACGGTGCGCCGATCCACACGCCGGGGACGAGCGGTCGAACGCGAGACTCAGGTCGGACGACTCCGACGTAACGGAGGTCGATCTCCGAAGCTGCCCTCTTCGCAATCTGGTCCACGATCGGACGGATGTCGTCGGACTGACTCTGTGTCCGCACCGCGAGCGCGAAATCGTCCTTGGCCTTCTTCGACACCCCCAGCCCGATCAGGTGCCGTAGCGGTGTTGCTCCGTCGTGCATCGTGGGCCACGACTCGATGTCGTCCAGCACCGTGTGGCGAAGTTCCTCACGAAGATCGAGCACGGATTGAAAGCGCATAGCCTTGGTTCCTCCTTTGTTTCCCGGGATCCATCATGCTTCGGGGCGACGAAGTACGCACAAGAACGCGAGATCGTGGAGCGACGCGAGGGCACCCTCGTCGCGAGACTGTATGACCTCAGTGTGAAGCGTATCGATCGACCCTTCGCGCTCCGCGCGACGCCACCGAGCGAGCATGGGCTGCACAGTCGCCCTCAACGCCTCGGCCGCGGAATTCTCGCTGTGAAGTCGCACGTGGAGCGGGTCGAGGAGGGAGAGAATCGCCGGACGCTCCTGCGCCGTAACGCGCGCCCACCAACACACGACCTCTCGTGCTCCTGCTGCAAGAAAGGGCGACGCTAGCAGCACGCCATCGGCCACCACGGCGTGGCGAATCGCCTCTCCCGACTCGCACACATGCAACAGGACCCTGTCGGACATGGTCACCCCTCCACTCGCTTTCAGAAGGTCCTTGAGCGACCAGCACCGCGTCCCCGAAAGGTCGCTCATCGTCGACGCGAATGGGTCCGTCGTCGAGGCGTCGCTGTCGGTCCCGAAGCGCCCGTGCAGTGTGACGTGCGGCACCGCGAAGCGAGCGACCGCCGCGAGGAGTGAGCGCGCGTCCTCGCAGTCGAAAACATCGACCGCCCCCACACACGGAAGTCTCTTCACAGGGAGTCGCGAGTGGTGCCGTCTCGCCGAAGGCAGCACAGAGAGTGCGTATCGCTCACCCCACCACAACTCGTCCGACCCGTGCCGGAGGAGTAGCCAGGGCACCGTCCATGTGGGCCCATGCGGCGCAATCGTGACCGCGCGCGGTTGGAGTTCATCGAACACTTCAGCGAGCGACCGCGAGGCGCCAGAGCTCCATGCAATGGGGCGGTCCAAAAGGAGATCGGACCATTGCTTCGCGGCGCGGAGGCACAGCGACGCATAGTCCGCGAGAACCTCGGACGGACTCTGCCGTCGGCCGTAGAGATCGCCGAGCGCATCCTGAAAGCTCCCCTGTAATGCGGATGCCTGACCGACGGCGGTCCCGATGCAGACGCCATGGACGTGCTCTCCTCCATGATGTACGGCAACTCTCACCGCGTCACCGGGGAGGAGCATGAGCTCGATCACCAGTCCGTGCGGCTCCGGTTCAGGAGGCCTTGTGAACGGTGCTCCTTCGGCTCCATCCCCGTGGCAGCGCCACGCTCGAAAGACTTCCCATGCGTACTCAACGGTGGTGAGCGGGGGGTGTCTCGCCGCGAGCCAGAGCGTGAGGGCGACATGCGCCATCGCCTCGGGGCCGTACCGCTCGGCGGCAATGACGCGGTCGCACAAATCGTGCAGCCCCGTCAGCTCCTTATCCACGGCGGTCGCCTCGATCTCACGACGCAGCCACTCGTTGTAGAGGGACAGCACGGGCGCGGACGGATCCTTCATTGAAAGCAGCGCATAGAGCGTCGGAAGATCGATCATGGTCGCCTAGCATCATTGCCTTCGAGCTGAAGGAGCGCCTCGAGGCCCGCGATCCGTCGTCGCGTCTCCTCGAGCTTCGCAGTGCGACCCGTGCACTCATAGACGTCCCGAAGTGCGTAGCGCCACGCCAGCTCCCGGTCCGCACTCATCGGGTTCCGCGGCTCGGGAAGGTCGGCCGCGGTGCCGATGGACCGAGGATCGCGCGCCCGGAGGAGACGGCTCGCGACCCGTTGGGCCTCGGTAAGAAGCCCGGCATCCCCCGCCCACATGGAGAGGCGCATCGCCCGCTCTTCGTCGTTAGCACTCGGACGTGCAAAGATCGGTAGGTCATCGCGAAGCGACTCAGCCCCGAGTACGCGAGCGAGGACGGGATCCAGTGCAGCCGTGGCACGATAGTCGCGAAGCATCAGGGCGACAAGTGAGAGTGTTGCCTCGCGATCGAAGCCGAGGCGCCGGAGTTGTTGGACGCGACCGAGCGAGGGAGGCGACGCGTCATCGAGCACCTCGCCAAGGTCGTCAAGGTCGAGGTCAAGCACCCAGGGGCCGCCGGAACCAACCACTTCGAAGCGGAGTGCCCTGTGATCAAGCAGGTCATTGGTAAACCATTGCTGGAGATCCTCCTCCGTGACCTGCGTTCGGCAAAGGGAAGAGGCCGCCGTAGCAGGCACCGTCACGCTGGCAGCATCACTTGCAGCCGTCGTTCCACCGTCCATGTTCGCGCCCAATGGGGGGCAAGGACCGACGAGCAATCCAGGCTGCGCGCTGGACGGCACCCCGTCGAGTGTGCGCCGTTGGATCCACACGTGTGGAACCTCACCTCGGGAGTGGAGTGAGTACTCGACGACTGGAACCTCGGCCCCCGCGCGGTCGAGGAGCAGCCGAACGTGGCGATCACGCGCATCGCTCGCGACGACCCTCAGTCCTCCGAGCACGATGTGCTCGAGATCTACGATGGCGTCTGCGCGGTGGCGCCACGCATGAAGCCCGTCGGCAAGCTGAAGGAGGAGCGGCCGCCCCTGCGGATCACGGAGCTGCGGCCGTTCGAGATCGAGCAAGACATCCGACGCACCGAGCATCACCCCGCCGTGAATGAAGCGCGCCGTCGGGTGGACCGCAAAGGCTACCCGCCCGTACGATTCCGAGGAGTTTCCGCCATCGGCATTCCGCTCTGGGCGCAGCGTCGCTCCCCACGCGCGAGCGAATTCTGCGCTGAATTCCCGTGCGTTTTGACGCCACACGTCGCGAGGCCTCAGCTCACCACCTTCGGTGTAGTCGCGTGCCGCCCAGCAGCGGAGGGCGGGATCGAGGATGAACCGTAGTGCGTCGCTGGGATCGACCGATGGTGGAGAATACGGAGGGCATCGAACGCTCCTCGGTAGAGGCCTCGTCAACATCGCCTCGACGTCATCACCCGGAGACCAGATATGCAGAGTGTGATCGTTCCCGTCGATCTCCAGCTGCATCTCTCGGTGAGTCGGGGCCTGAACACCGCTCGTCACAATGGGGACCGGCAGCGGGGCGGGCCCCGTGTCATGTGCTTGCCCAAGTCGATTGTGAAACGCTGGCGTCTCGGTGAGTCCCTGCTGGTGGAACCAGCGGGCGAAGGACTGCATCTGCGCGAGCTTCGCCAGGTCTGCGACGACGGCGTACTCCCCGCGAGGATCGACCGTTCCCGTTCGCACCTGCTCCGTGAGAAAACGTGCCACGCGCTGCGCGCCACGGCAGCCACTTGCCTCGGGGGCGGGTACGAGCTCGATGTTGTTGCCCGAGCCCTCCACACGCATCGGCTCCGCCCGTGCAACCACGGGTACGCCGTCGAAGCTCGCAGTGTTCCCGTCGACCCGAAGCCGCACCTCACCGCTCGACCAGTAGAAGCGACACCAGCGCGCCATCGTTCGCGTGGATTCGACGTCATCATCGTCCCCTCCCAGCGCGGGGAGTTGCATACCCGTACGGACGTCGAAGCCAAGCGCGCGAGACTTGAACAGAACATCAGCGTCGTAGAGCACGCGGCCAACTTGCATGGTACGCAACGCCTCCGGGAATACGACGACGTCGTTGCGCTGTTGTGAGCGAGGGAGCGGTCGCACACTGCCGTCCGCGAGTCGCGTGGGCACGCCACGCATCCTGGCCGCCAGCGTCGACTTCCTCGGATTAATGCTGAGGTAGAGTACCTCGTCTCCCTGCGAGGCAAGCTGCCACACTTCGGCGAACATGCGATCGAAGGCGAAGGGGAGCGCCACACGGTGGCCGTTCGGATCACTATTGCCGTCGCTGAGACACGGATGACCATCGCAGTCGTCGATCGAGTCCCAGCGGAGAGCGTCGATATCATCCGCGAAACGCAAGGAGCCCGGGCGGAGCCACACCATGCCGCCCCGGGGTCGTGGTTGTGGGGGTGTTTCTGTGACCGCCGTAGCGGCACCCCCACCACCCAAAGGAGGCGCCGTCGGGGGTGGCCGTGATCCCGTCGAGCTTCCCCGCGATGGGCTCGACCAACTACTCGCGATGCCTTGCTGGAGGTGGGCCAGGTCGTTGGGCCCCACCCGCGCAAACGGTTGAGCCTCGACACCGAGCCCACCGGCACTTCGGCGATGAACTGCGAAGGTCGCGTCGGGCGGCACGCCGTGCGCGTGGAGCACGGCGACCTGCTGAAGGAGATCGACCTTCATGCGCGGCGAGAAATCCGCGAAGCTGCTCGACACGTCGGTGGCGGCCTCCAGAATGATCGGCACGTCCTGGGACGGCGTCGACAAAGCCTGGATGTGTTGTCCCGAGGTCACCTCACCAAGGAGGGCCATGATGTCCGTCGTCCGATGCCTCTCCCAGAGAGCGGCCTCGACCGCCGTCAGCGGCTCGGAGGGATAACGACGCACCCACTTTCGCGGAACGGCCCGCGTCTGCACAGCGACCAGCGCGAGCGAGAACGCGATCGCGACCATCGTTGAGAACGCTGGACGAACTCTCGGCGTGTACTTCCCCACAGATCGACCTCCCTGGTCGAGGACTGAAACGACTTCACCACGAACTGGTTCGCGAAACCACACCGTTCCACTAGAGCAAGAAAGACCGGTCATCCCGAGGAGGGAGACCGGGCAATACGGGCGTGATAGCGAGGACGTCGCGGGCCAAACCCATCGACCCAGCCGTTCGGCGAAAACTGCACTCGGCGCGTCGAACGGGCATGATCTCTTTGCGAACCGCGTCGTGGCAGTCGTTCTCCATGAAGGTATGGCCGATCCGTGACGCCATGCGCATTCCACGGATCGTGAACGGCGACGGTTCGCGTGTGCGGTACTTCCAACTCGTGGTGACCGAGTGGGGTCCCGAGAAACAAAGAACGGTCGCGCGGGTGCTGTACAACTTCGGCCGGGCCGACGGTCAGACCGAGGAGAACCTTCGTCGGCTGTTGCAGAGCATCCAGCGCGCGGTTGGCAGCGCCGACGAGCTCACGCATTCAGTCGAAATCGACCTGCTGCACGCCCACGCCGTCGGTGCGGTCTGGACGTTGGACGCGTCGTGGAAGGAACCATGCCTCACCGGTTGGCTCCCACAACTCGCCCTGGGCTTGATTTCGCAGAGCTGGTCGCCGCGCGCTGCCTCGATTTCCTCGCGCTTCGATCGTGTGCCACCGGCGAGTGCAGACGAAGCTGGCCGGAATCCAACGATGTTTCCGACCTCAGTGGATCTGTGGGAGTCAACCGGTGAGGCATGGAAGGAACTGCGTATCGGCGAGACCCTGCGGGGAACGCTCGGCAAGAACGCCAAGGCCTACCCGTACGAGCGGGCTCTTCATGCTCGTCGCGCACCTCGCCATCGTTCCCAGTCCAAGCGTGGCAGCTGGAGGCGGTGGAGGCTCCGCGAAGTGCTCCTTCCCAGCAGTCATACGCACTGCCTCAAGGAGGTCAACCGCCAGGCTCTGTCGCTCGGTGGAGGCAAGTACTTCCTGGCGTCTTGCTTGCGGGCCGACGGCGAAGTATCGGCCAGCCACCGGGGCACCCTTGTAGAGAGGGCGCGACGGAAGAGTTCTAATGGCGTTGACGGTGTAGGACCCCTTGGTGTCCACTCCGTCAGAGGATGCCAGTCGTGGGGAGTAGAACAAGATCGGGAGCGAATGATTCGCTTCGGGGGCCGAGACCAACAATGCCTGGACTCATTCACAACGATGCACGTCAGGGCGCGGCCACGCACGCACTCATCATCGGGGTAGGCTACTACCCGCACCTGCCCGGAGGAGACCCGGAAGAGTTGTTGGCGAATCATCAGGGGCTTCGTCAGCTGTCGTCGCCACCTTTCTCGGCGCGCTCGCTCGCGGAGTGGATGATCCGGAACCTCCACAACCCCGAGCGTCCTCTAGGCTCGGTACGGCTGCTGGTCTCCGAGGCACGGCCGACCCCCTTCAGACATCCGACGAACGGGACGACGCACGACCTTCTCGCTGCGACCCTCGAAAACGTCGAGGGTGCCTTCGACGGGTGGATGAAGGAGGGCGACAAGAATCCAGACAGCCTCATGTTGTTCTACTTCTGTGGCCACGGCCTTTCCACCGGCCTCCACCACGCCCTGCTGCTCGAAGACTTCGGTCAGAACGCGATTCGCCCGCTCCGAGGCGCGATCGATTTCAACCGGACCCGGGTTGGGATGAACCAATGCGCGGCGAGGCATCAATGCTACTTCGTAGACGCGTGTCGTACCACAGCGACGATGACCCAGTATTCCCAGGACTACGCAGGCGAGGTTCTCGCGCAACCAAACGCCGCGGCGTCGAAGGAGCGTCCGGTGCTCTACTCGACGCTCGAGGGCGAGGAGGCATATGGGCGTCCCAATCAGCCAAGCCACTTTGCCGAGGCGCTGCTGGCGGGATTCAACGGAGCCGGAGGCGACCGCACGCAGGGGGACTGGCGCATCAGTACGAGCTCCCTCGCGCGAGCGGTGGAGGCCCACCTTCGGCGAAAGGCCAGTAGAGGTGCGTCACTGCAGATCGCGCCCTCAGTCGACCTGACCACCTTCGACCTGCACCGACTCGCGGGGAAGCCGATGGTCCCGGTGATCGTCACCTGCTCCCCGACCGACGCGAACGCCGCTGCGAACCTCCGGTGCAGATCGGGTACGACGGTCGTGGACGAGCGGTCCCCAGCCAACGATGCTTGGGAGCTCCCACTGAAGGTGGGGGACTACGATTTCGACGCCGAGTTCGCGGGGCACGCCCCGTACAGAAACGCCTCGAAGCCCGACGAGAGCGTGTATCCGCCGGAGCAGCGCATCAATATCGAGGTGTGGCCGTGAGTGCGCGGCTGAGCCTACGCGTGATGAAGTTTTTCGGAGGGCAGGGCTTCACCACCGACGTCGTCGCCGATGTACTACCGCTCTCGGATGAAGCGAAGACGACCTATCGCGGGATCGCAATTCCTGCGGGTGAGGGCAATGACCTCCCCCGTGAGGTTGAGGTCGTCGCGGGACGATATCTCGTGCAGGCCTACCTCCCGTCGGGCGAACTCATCCGCCAGAAGATCTCGGTCGCCGAGGGAGAGTCCGCCGCCGTCGAACTCCGCGGCTCGTATTCCTCTCACGAGTGGCTGGGCCTTCATCACCTGCTCGATGCGTCGTGGTCCAGGGAGGCTTTCCGCGGAGGCCTTGAGTCTGCGCTGTGGCCGGCGCCTCGCGCGACGCTTCTCGCGGTTAACGCCGACTCGAAGCACCAGACGGGTGCCTTCCCCATCCGCATCGACGCAGAGTCCAGAGATGTGCTCCTGCGGGCGATCCCTGACGTCGAATTGGCCCTTGATCTCCCGCCACGGGATTCGGATGGTGAGTCCTTCCTGTTCAAACTCGACGACATCGGGCGTTGGTTCGTGGCTGGGGGACCCACTCTAAGGTACTTCGTCGTGATTGAACGCTCCGGACGCCTCGACCTCGTCGTGGTGCCCCTGCCCTGGCGAAGCGTCGACGATCGCAGCGCCTCCGCGGTCGAGGTAGCGACACAGGGCGACCCTTCGAACCCGGTCACCGTGGCCGTTCGCGACCCGGCCTTCGGGGCCTTGCTCGGTTACCTGTCGAACGGCCCTCTGTCCTCGGCACGGCAGCTTGTCAATGGCGACTCTAGGACGCGCTCTCTGGCCCTCAGCGCGCTCTACCACAAGGTCGAAAATCCCTACGCGGCCGCTGCGGGCGCCTATGTGCTCACCCAGGGCTACGCCTTCGAAGAGAGCCAGGAGTGGCACTACTGGATCGACAACTTGGCCAACAGGTTTCCTCAACTTCCCGATGGTCCCATCGTGCGCGCGGCGCTTCATCTACAACGCAAGTACCCCGACCTGGAATCGGTGGGTGCCTCGTTTCTGGAAGGCTTCGCTCGCGGGCTGCCGGTCTACACCGCGGTCTTTCGCCTCCTCTTCGACGGCCTGACCATGTTCTGCGGCGACTCTCGGACACGTACACCCGCGCTCGAAGACGCGCTCTCGGCCCTCACCGCCGTTGCGGGGCGGCTCGACGTGAGGCAGTCCTTCACCACAATCCGCCTGGGAGGCGGGTGATGTCGCTCACGCTCGAGATGCTCCCCGCGCGCGAAGGTGACTGCCTGCTCGTGGGTTACGACGACGGAGGAAAGCGTCGGTACGTCCTGGTCGATGGCGGTCGAGCGGGGAGCTACACCTCGGTCAAGGAGCGCCTCGGGGAGATCCCCGTAGCCGAGCGGAAGCTCGAACTCCTCGTCATCACACACATCGACCGCGACCACATCGAGGGCGTCCTGTCCCTCCTCGAAGACCCAGGCTGCCCCGTGACCTTTCGCGACATCTGGTTCAACGGCTACCACCACCTCGACGACGACGAGAGCTACGGCGGGGTCATGGGGGAGCGACTCACCGAAGCTCTGTCGAAGCCAGGCCGCCCCTGGAACATGGCCTTCGATGGCAAGGCGGTGCGCCTGCCCGACGAGGGGCTCGGGGACCCCATCGAGCTCCGGGGCGGCTTGAGGCTTACGGTGTTGTCGCCCGACGCTCGCTCGCTCCGAGCGTTGAAGCCCGTTTGGGAGCGCGAGTGCGAAAAGGCCGGGATCGTACCGACGGCTACGCCTCCACAGCACGAAGAGACCGAGGAGGAGTCATTTGGAGCGCTCAACGTTGTGATGCTTGCAAACGAGCGCTTCGAGGCCGACACAACGAAACCCAACGGGAGCAGCATCGCGCTCCTCGCGGAATGCGAGGGTCGACGGATCCTGCTGGCCGCCGACGCGCACGTCGAGGTTCTCCTCGATGCCCTCGACCGGCTCCAGCCTGGCGGCGAAAGGGTGAAGCTCGACGCGCTCAAGGTGTCGCATCACGGCAGCGCAAGAAACCTCTCGCGCGAGTTCCTCGATCGCATCGACTGTCCGCGGTACCTCATCTCGACGAGTGGCGCGTATTTCAAGCACCCGGCCCGGGCGGCGATCGCGCGCGTCGTTGTCTACGGCGGCGACGCCAAGGAGATCTTCTTCAACTACCGCTCGAAGTACACGGACGTCTGGGAGGATCTGACACTCCAGCGCGCGCATGGATACACGCCCTGGTACGGCACTAAAGGCGTGGTCCGCATCGAGCTCTGACCTTGCGGGCGGCGAGTGGGACCGTTTGACTTGTGCTCGTGAGATCCCCCCACGGAGCCGGACATACCCGGGCGGAAGACCAAGTGGTGGGATGCCGGGCCCACCCGTTCGAGCCAAAACCACGTGTTTTTGGTCGAACGGTCCTTCTCGATGGCGAGGACCCCCGAGATGACTCGCTGGAAGGTGTGAACGCTCGGGATCCCGCTGGGCAGCTCCAGGAAGGTCCGCAGGAGGGCCTCCTTGCTCTCGGCAGAGTCGGCGATCTCAGCCCAGCCCTGGGCTCTACAGATCGTCGCGATGAGTGCCATCACCAGGATGTCCACCAGCAGATGCTCACACTTGGCCTCCTGCCGAGGGTCCTCCAGGGAACCGAAATGGACCACGATCGACGGAGGGTCTTCACGGACGGACGGCTTCGCTTGGCCATCCCCGCCATCTGCCAGGAGCTCCGTGATCACCAAAGGGAATTCATGAGAGCCACCTGGGTCGAGAACTCATGCTGCGGTGTTTAATTTCTGCGTCGATCGTCTACTTCAAGCGCACAGATTGTCGTACTCTTCGCTCATGAGCGACAATGAACCGGCGGGTGAGGGTAGGACTGGAATGTCGGGCGACACGTCGAGCGTAGGCACGCCGGTTGATCGTGCCGCGCAACTTGATTCGGAACGTTGGGGGCTCGCACTTTCTGGTGGCGGATCCCGTGCGATGGCATTCCACCGTGGGACGGTCCAGGCGCTGATCGATCTCAAGTTACTACCCGGAATATCAGTCGTTTCAACAGTGAGCGGCGGTTCGGTATTCGGGGCGGCGTGGATGGCGCATCGTGCGGACAACCTCGACGACATGGACTTCCTCAGATGGTTGGGGGCGCAACTGGAGCGGGGCTTCGTCGCTCGCTCCGTCTGGCGGGCGAACGTCGGATTGCTTCGGTTACTTCTACCCGGCTACAACCGTACATCGGTCTTGGCGGGCTTTTTCGACCGGGAGATCTGCCGTGCGAAGCGCCTGTCGGATCTGCCCTCTTCTCCTCGACTCTGCATCAACGCGACGGTGCTCAATCATGGTCAGGTCGGGAAGTTCACGCGAGAGGGATTCTCGACGTCGGGCCTCTCGCGCACAACCGTCGCTTCGGGAGCCGGGGTCGAGCGGCCCGATCAGTCGATCACGTTGGGTGCTGCTGCAGCTGCATCAGCGGCGTTTCCCATTGGCCTGCCTCCGATGCGCCTTGAACTCAGCCGATGGTTTCCAGAAGCGGTCTTGGATGCAGAACTCAAGGGGCTACGCGCCCTCGAACTCACCGACGGAGGCGTCCTTGAGAACCTGGGATTCCAGACGCTTTGGAAGAGTCGTCGCTTTGGGACGTGGAACTTCGTGGTCAGCGACGCGGGCGTGTCGGAGAGCGTTTGGCATCCGGATGGGTTCACGGACAGCTTGGCAGCACTGGCATCGGCGGTCCTCTCGCCGCGACACCTGATCCGAACGATTGAGGTAATGAATGCGAAACAGAATCGTTGGACGCGGGAGATGTTGTACCAGCAGGTTGAACGGAGTCTTCTCGAACGTTCGTTGATTGAGGACGAGGAGATCCCTGATCTCCCCGCATGGAAGGCTGCCCTCGGGGCGACCTTGCGCCCGCGGCGGAGGCTTCTTCTCGTGAGGGTCAATCAGACGCTAGGGAGTGTTCTCGCCAGAGTGCCAGGCTGGCGGCTGCTGGAGCTAGGACGTGAGCGAAATGTTCCTACCGGGATGGAGATACCAGATGAGGCGTGCTCTGACCGAGCAGCTGCGGTGCGGGCCTACCTCGCCGCTATTGGTGTGGAGCTGTCCAGCGTCGATGAGCGCTACGCTGCCTTGGGGGGAGACGACGGCGTCCGGCGTGTCAACAGAGTACGGACCCACTTCACTGCGCTGACTCGCAGCACTGTGGCGGACCTCGCGGAGCACGCATATTGGCAAGTCGACGTGATGAATCGGATTTACGGGTCGTGATCACACATGGGGAGCATCGGCCGATGCTCACAGTGGCTCCGTCTCTCCCGTCAGTGCTTGTGCCAAAGACTGTTAGTTAGAACGGGGTTGCCGGGCCGTAGCCTGAGCGTTCTGGAGTCCTGCCCCAGGAACGCCAAAGTGCAGCCTTGGACGGGTTGCAGGTACCGTACACCTCCGTCCCGCATTCCTGGAACGCATGGATCACTGCGCGGTCTGGATGGTCATCGTTCCCTGCGGCGGACACCCACGCGACCTTTGGAGAAAAGTACTTGATCAACTCAAGATTGAGGTTGTGACGGCTGCCGTGGTGGGGAAGTTGCATCCAGTTTGGATTGCGCAAGTCATATGCCTTGGTCGCATGATTGAGTGCTTCCGTGCCGGCGTCGGACGTCAAGACGTGCAAAAGGCCTTGTTGTTTGGTTGCAAGAATGCAACTGCTGCTATTTTCTGCGGATGTTGCCGGGTTTTTCAAGAGCCGGCCCTCGGCACCGTGCCCGGCGGTCTTTGTGCGTTGCTCCTGTTCCTTTAGTGCGGCGATTTTGGTGAGGTAAACGTCAAGTGCGCGGAAATCCGGCAGAAGTGATTCGTAATAATCCTCTGACGGCCCGCAAACCGTCAGGAATCCGATACGCGTTCCCTCGAAGGGCTCTTGGATGACGATGCCGAGCTCTGACAACGTGTCATGAAGGGTGCTCGATTGATTGAGGGAAGCTGTGAGTAACCGCGCATATTTGTTCTGCTTCGCCCCCAGCTCTTCTAGAAGTTCGTCTTTATCCAGATGCCGCTCTGGGATGTGCATCCACGCCTGGCCAAACTTTACGGTTCCATCGCTGACAACTCTGATCAATCCGCCAATATGATCGGCGTCTAGATGGGTGTTGACAACATGGTCAATGAAGTCGATCCCTCGATATCTCAGAAACTCCACCACCGTCGATGCGTCACGGGGGTTTCCGCCGTCCACGAGGACGCGCTGCGGTCGTCCGCTCGACCATTCGGTGAGTAGAAGTGCGTCTGCATCACCCACCGCCAGCATGTCGATCTCGAATCCGTCCCAATCCATGTGCCATCCTATCACGTCGTTCATGTAGGGATCCCAGTCTTCAGGCTGACGAAGCGAACTGGGAGGGGGCAGGAGAGGACCGTTGGTATCTCCGGCCCCTACGCCAAGATACCGTGGCACGCCCGGCGGTGATGAGGACGATGTCGCCACGATGCTCCCTCGTTCCCGGGTGTGGCTTTCGCGGCGTCCGATCCGTGGCTCTTCACCACTCGTGCTGATGCGAGGGAAGCACCGCGGACTCGCCGCGCTCGGAGAGGCCCGACGATACCGCGACACGCAGGTTCCAGATCCCCGTCGTCCGATGGCGGGGCACCGCGCTTCGCGCCGCTTCGCATCGTCCCTGAGACACCGCCGCACGACGGAGGCGTCCGCTGGGAGGTTTTGCTCGACGGCGACGCTCGGATCCGCGTCCACGACGCGCTTGATGTGGTCCAGGTCGCGTCCGTGATCGAGGCGATGCGGTCGTCCCGGAGGGCGCGGTGATTCGCTGGCCCGCGACGATCTATGTGGCTGTGCCTCCGGTCAACCTGCACGCCTCCTTCGACACCCTCGCGGGGATGGTCCGAGCCATCCTGTGCAAGGAGCCTCGCTCCGAGGCTGTGTTCGTCTTCCACAACAGAGCACGCACGTTGATGGAGGAACTCGCACGCATTCACAGCACCGACGTGGTGTTGCAAACGGACGAAGCTGTCAGCCGCGAGCTTCGGATCCGGTGCATTGTCCGTCCCGAAAAGGCAGGTCCGGTACTCCTCGAACGCCTCGGTCTGCGGCTGCCAGAACGACTCCGAGGACCACGCGTGGCCCGTCAGGATGTAGTGCTAACTCCAGGGGGTGAGTTGGCGAAATCGCTACGATCTGCGTAGATGGCTGGCGAAGTTGGGCTAACGAATTACCCTGGGTTGGCCGGAACAGTCTACGGTAGAGTAGGGCAATAGACGTCTGATTTCAGCGTGTTGGAGGTGGCTGTGAAAGGTGGCCGGACGTGAGACCTTGTACGCGACGCCGTACGGCAGAGACTGTTCTCACGTGAAAACAGTCACCCACTCACCCTTCAACCATCCTCACCAGTCTCTCAAGGAGGTTCTGTGCAGTCTCCAGTGATTCTTTGAGCTCCGCTCGCTCGTCGTCACTGAGCGTGTCGACGTCTGCACGAAGGAAGGCGAGTCTCCCTGTTTCCCCGTTCTTAAGAGAACGCACGAAACCACGAGCCGTGCGAAGCACCTCCGGGAGCCGACGTCTAGCACGCTTCGTATCCGTGGGTGAATTGAACTTCGCGACCTCCTCTCGAAGACCCACCACTGACAGCCCCCTTCTCGATAGCCGTGGCGGCAAGCGCCTCCACCTTCTTCGCATCGTGCACAGGAAGCAATGCCACGCGGTGGCTCGGAGGGAGTGTAAGGCAGAGAGCGTCCGGTGGGAGCTGGCGGGCAAACGCAGCCATGCGAATAGCGATCGAGAGAAGAAGAGGGGCTCACCGGAAGATCCATAGAGCCACAGCGTTCAGTCAGCGCCCGGAGGCTGGCGTGTTTGACGGGTACGTGAGAGTGAAAGAGATCGAGATCGTCGTTGTAGAAGGTCTTGAGCAGAAACGCGCCAACCTCCTCCATCCCCTTTGCGAGGGTTCGACCGAGAAACGCCTTGATCTCCGTGACGGCGCTAATGACGTTGGAATCGTCGGCCGTCTCCATGATCGCGGGAAGGGAGGATTGTGTGTCATGGGTTGTGGCGGACTTCCGCTGCCTTTTGGAGGCTTTGACCATACGACGAAGATCACCGAAATAGCTCTCCGACGCGAGCCTGTCCAACCAAACGCCGCCGGTTGGCTCACAATGCGTGCGGAATCACATCCACACCCGTACAAGGGTCGGCGGTCGTGCACCGGCAAACCTCCGCCCACGGACCGCTACGCCTTCAACCCACCGCCAACACAGCAGCTTCGGGGCGGTTGAAGGCTGCGACTACCTCTAAGGGGATTGTCTGATCGCCTCAGCAGTGACCGAAAGTTGGTCTGAAGCGATCTCTAGGATTCTCACCCGTAGTTCAGGCGAGGATGTACTCGACGCAGCAAGGAGCGAAAGCGCAGAGGCGAGCTCGAGTCCCTGGTCCGAAGGGCACCCACTGTCAAATCATTCACAAACGTCACGCCCTACGACCGCCCTTGACGAGTCATACCTCATCGGAGATCATCCCACCTAGGCGGCCGGACGTATCACCCAGAGACCCTACGATGGAACAGGGGGGTCAATCCACAAGGCATGGCTCAGGCGAAAGTGACGTCACCCAGCAGGATTCTATGAACTATCGCAAGTTGAACGGCACAAATATTTCCCTGTCCGAACTCGGCATCGGCACGTGGGCGATTGGCGGACCATACTGGACCGACGACCAATCCACCGGGTGGACCGGTCCGATTGACGAAACCGATATCCAACGGGCGATTCACCTCGCGATCGGCGCCGGAGTCAATCACATTGACACCGCAGACGTGTATGGTTACGGGCGTTCAGAGCGGACTATTGGGCGGGCACTCCGAGACATCCCGCGTGAAAGTGTCGTGCTCGCTACCAAGGTTGGTTGGGTGAAGACATCTGCACCCAGCCCGTTCACACCTTCGAACATCCGTTCACAGTGCGAGCAGTCACTTCGAAATCTTCAGACGGACTACATCGACATCTACTACTTTCACCACTGCAACTTCGGCGACAATGACGAATACTTGGCTGACGCGGTGAGCACGATGAACGAACTGCGTGCCGAGGGTAAGATTCGTTCCACCGGCGTGTCCGGCTATAGCGAAGCGGATCTGTTGCGGGTCAGCAGAATCGCGCGACCCACCGTCATTCAAAGCTGGGCAGACGTTGAGCACGATGAATTCATCCGCGACGGTGGAGCGTTAGCGCAATTCATGAGGTCCGAGGCAATCTCGTTCATTCCCATGATGCCGTACGCTCAAGGTCGGCTCCTTGGAAAGTATTCCTCTAAGGCCCCTCCCGAGTTCGAGGACGGCGACAACCGCCAAGGGAGCTCCGCCTTCTCTGCCGAGAGTCTTGCTGAGCTCGAACCTCGACTTGAAGCGTTGCGCGATCGCTTCGGACCCAGCATCGGAGATCTTGCGAGGGTCGCTTTGCACTTTCTGCTCGCATCGGAAGTCGTCGCGAGCGTCATTCCTGGATTCCGAAGCTCTGCGCAGGTCGAGATGAATCTACACGCCGCGGCAGCGCCGTCGTTGTCTGCAAAGGACCTCAGCTATATCGAGTCCGTGTTTCCTCGCGCGCAGATGTCCCCGCACCCTTGGGCGTCGGATTGACAGGTGCAAGCACGCATCGTGTTGGGGATGCCATGCTTCTGCGAATACAAACAACCGAGCAGAAGGCAGGCCATTGCGGACCAGCTTGCATTTCGATGCTGCTCGGGGAGCGTGGCATCAGAGTCGGGCAAGAGGATATCGCGGCGTCCGCTGGGTTGGCTACGACGATAGAAGCGACGGGTTCACGGGTAGATCAACTCGCCGACGCTGTAGAGCGACTAGTGCCAACACATCGCCTCGTCGCCAGATTTCACTCAACGACTGACGATCTGAGACATTACCTCGCCGTTTTTCAGAGGCCTCTCGGCATCGAGTGGCAGGGCCGATTCCGCCGGGACGATGGGAGTCAGTTTGACGAAGGGCACTATAGTGTCATTGTGGGATATCACGGAGGCCATCAACGGTTTAACTTGGTGGATCCTGATCCCCGTTCGCTGTATGCTAGCGGAACGATTGCTTCTCGGGATCTCGCGACACGATGGTGGGAAAGTAATTCTGTCGACGGTGGCACACTTTCCCAAGTCACCAATCGTGGTCTTCTGTTCCTAGTCGCCGCGACCGATGAGTTTCCGATAGTAAATCAGAACGGTTTCGAACGACCTACTGTTGAAACAATTCGGCGCAACGGTGTCGGCGAGCACTGAGAGGCGGGGCGAAGATGGAACTCCGAGGAGACCCTGGTACACTCTCCGTGCATGAGCAGGCGGCGGTGTCGGCACTTCCGTATGTCGCCGGGAGCGTCTTCAAGGTCTTCCGAACGGCGAAATCGGGAGCAACGGTGCTGGTATTGGATGTGATTGCCAATGAGCCCGCTCACGACAAGCTCCACGTCGTAAAGATTCAAGACTGTCGTCAGGGCGCGATCGAACGACGTGGCCACGAGTCGGCAACGTCAATTGCCACGCCCGGCTCCCTACCAACGCTCGTCGAGCACATCGATGATCCCATGACATCGTTGTCGGTGACGGTGTATGAGGTTGCTGGCTCTACGATTCTCGGTATACAGCCTCTTTCATATTATCTTGAACACAATGTCGCGATTACTCAGCCCATACTGCAGAGAATTTGGGAGTTCCTTGAAGATCTAAAGCCATTCTCCGGCCAAGTTCGCGACCGCGAATCCATGAAGTTGTTCGATCTCTGCCGACGGGTTGTCAATTACGGGAAGGATCGGCTGATCGGGGCGAATGGACTGCACAACCGCTTCGAGGCAATTGTTCCTGAGTCAGGCACGCGTTTTTCGCTGGCTTTCGATGGCGTCCGTGAGATTCTCCCCAATCCGATCGCGTACGCATATCATGAGGAATTGTGGCGCGATAGCAGGGTTGTAGTCCCGATGGGACCCGCTCATGGTGACTTCCACAGTGACAACTTGTTGTGGAATGAAGTCGAAAACCGCCTCGCCGTGATCGACTGGGCAACTTTTAGCGCAAAGGCTCCCGCTTTTCTCGATGCTGCATTGCTCGAAATCGATATCGTACATCGAATGCTTGAATGTATAGACGCCAGAGACTGGGAAGAGTGGAGTAACATCAGCGAATTCCTTTCTGCGGACACCTGTCCTGGCAGCGCACCCAAGGGTGTCTTGGCGGTTCATATTTGGAACGCGATTCTTCCGATTCGACGTGGAATCCGGAAGTGCTTGGGCGACGTGGCATCTGAGATGCGCGATGTATTTGATGTTGCGTATTTCACGGTTCTTTATTCGGCCACGCTAATGTTGCTCCGTAACTCCCACGTCGCCGCGGACCGGCGGGTAGGTCTCTACCTCTTGTCGGCACGCTACCTAGCCAAGGCTCTTTCGCGCCAAGGAATCAAGTGGGAGTCGCGCGCACCGCTTCGTGTGCCATCCGCCCATGAGGTTCTAGTCGGCGGGCGCGCGGCCGGGAGTCGCATCGAAGCAGTGGCGTACCTGACGGAGTTCATTGCGGAGTGGAACGAGAGAGATCTCGTGTACCGTCCGCTCTCGGGCGAGCTGGTGAGCCGTGGGAGAGGGCCAGTGATGGACCTCGTTTACCAAGTCTTGGATCGACATGAGGAAGAGCTGCGGTCCGCGTCTACGCGCCATCCTTATGAAGTAACAGATGTACTTGCGGAGATTCGGCATCGTAGCCGGGTCGGTCTGATCGGAGAACCTGGAGGTGGAAAGAGTTTTACTCTGCGCCAGCTGGCCCATACGCTCGCGAGCGAGGCGATTCGGGCCGAAGATGCTCCGATTCCGGTATTTGTTTCGCTCGGCGGTTTCACTGCGGGCGTTTCTTTTATCGACTTCGTCGTGGGCGCGATTCCCTCGAAGTTCCCCATACTTCGCGCGATGCTTCGTTCCCCTTCGGATCCGGCGAAATTCTCCCTTCTTCTGGACGGGTGGAATGAAATTGAACAGGCGAGCGCGGCGAAGGCGAAGGCCGAAGTGCTATCCCTCGCTTCCGCGAATCCTAAGGCCATCTTCGTTCTAACATCGAGATCGTTCGATCTCCCCGCGGAGTTGGGGCTTAATAAAATCACGATTTCGGCGCTGGACCCACTTCGAGTGAAGGCGTTCTTGACGGGGTACTTGGGGGAGATCGATGGCGAGGAACTATTTTGGTTACTCGCAGATCGACGGCTTCAGGGCCGCGACCAATATTGGAAGCGATTTGAGGCCGGAGGGGGCACATTTGAGGATTTCTGGCTTGGAACTTCACCGCCGTCGAATATTCGAAATCCATGGTATTGGTGGGACTGGGAATACTGGCTCAAGATCCGCGACGACCCAAGAAGCGAACTCGCGCTTGCGCGGAACCCGTACATGTTGTCCATGATCGCGGCGATCTTCCGAGATCAGGGCTCGCTCCCTAGCGGGCGCGGAGTTCTCTTTAAAGTATTCGTCGATGCACTAATGGAGCGTGAAAAGGCAGGCCGACGCGAAAAGTGGATTTCTTCGGAGGATCAATTTGCTGCACTCAGCCGACTTGCTTATTCGATTCAACACGATAAGCTGGGTACTAGCGTCGATCGAGACTACGCCGTGAATGTGCTCGGGGAGCCAGGCATGCTCGACTTGGCTCAATCTGAAAGCATTCTTACTCGCACATCTGGAAAGATCGCGTTTACGCATCAGCTCCTACAGGAATTCTTCGCTGCGTACGCTTTGGATCGGCGTCGGGTTAAAGACGGCGTACCGGCCGCACAGATTTGGCCGAGAACTGAATGGTGGAAGCCAGTTGGATTCGAAGACTCCTCCGTAATTCTTTCAGGGATCTATCGTCAGGATCCTCTCCCCGTTTTGGAGTGGCTTCGGGACGCGAACCCGGAACTGGCCGCTCGCTGTATCGTTGAAGGCGGGATCGAGATCGACACGGGGTTTCGGCAGGTGCTGATAGCGGCTTGGTTGCCAAGGCTTACAGACGCGAAGGAACCTCCGCTCGCTCGTGCTTCGATCGGGAGGGCGTTGGGCCTGATTCGGGGGGATAGCAGGCCAGGCGTGATGTATGTCGACGCGCAGAGTCGATTGCCTCGATTCGAATGGATGCGGATTCCTGCCGGCGCGTTTGTTCGCGGGCGCGGGTCGACCAAACTCGACGCACGCGTTGGAGAATTCTTTGTTTCGAAGTACCTAGTCACCAATGAACAGTTCCGAACATTCGTCACGGCCGGGGGCTATGGAGACGAATGGCGGACATGTTGGACCGATGCCGGTTGGGCGGTGAAGGGTGACGCGAGAGGGCCTACCGACTACAGCGAGACACTCATCCTTCCAAACCATCCGCGGATCGGAATTAACTGGTACGAAGCGCTCGCGTTTTGTCGATGGCTGGACAAGCGTTTTCACGAGCGGGGGGAGATCCCTGAGCTGTGTCAGATCCGCCTTCCTACCGAAACCGAGTGGGAACGACTTGCGCGCGGTTCCGATGGGCGAGTATTTCCCTGGGGGGATGAGTTTGATGCGTCGTTGTGCAACCTAACGGACTTTGAAAGTACCACGGCCGTAGGCATTTTTCCGAATGGCGCGTCGCCGTATGGCGTTTGCGATGTCGTTGGAAACGCGTGGAAATGGTGTCTCACACGATGGAACATCGACACTGGCACCCCCGAAGACAATTCGATCGACGGCGATAGTCCGCGATGCTATCGTGGCGGATCGTGGGGTAGCGGACACTGGCGTCAGGCCGAATGGTCTCCCGCGGAGGTCGAATGCCATGTGCGGTATTCCATTGTTCCTGAAGATGACAAGCCGGATGCGGTCGGCTTTTTCGTAGTGATGAGCGACAGGAAATATTGAAGTTCGCGATCGACCTGGCGTTCTGGATTCGTGGGCGAAGAGTAATGGGCGACAAGTTGCGAGCAAAGACGAGATTTGTAGTCTATGATTATTCAGACGGACGATGTTGACCTTACCGAGGAATATCTCGGGGATGTTTTCGGAACGTTGCGCCGGCACAGCGCGCGTTCTGCCCCAGCGTTTTCGCTACGACTATTTGGAGCGCCACACCTGTTTCTTGTCCGTCCGGAGGCGACAAGTTTCGTGTTAGAGGGGCAGGCGGAATTGTTCAGCGCGCGCGGAGCTGCGCTTGGGACTGGAAAAGCTCTGTTTGGGGATGCCTTCCTATTTCTGGACGGAATGCTTCATCGCCAGCGGCGACAGGCGACCTTGGCACAATTCCGTGTCGGTGACGATGTCATCGATTCGACTGTTGCTGCGGTTTGTAGCGGTTTTGTCGAATGGACTCGGCGAGAGGCGGTATGTGCATTTCGTTCAGCGCAGGAGTTGTTCTTGCGGATCAATTGTCGCATTCTATTCGGATGGGATCCAGGCGCGGATAGTCGTCTATTGGTTTCGCTGACTGAGGCTCTTGCGTCTGGACTCTTTGCCAAGAACGAAGTTGACGACGTCCGATTCAAGGTGGCGGTGCAGGCTAAGGCGGATCTCCGAGAGTACTGGCGGTCAAACTTGTCCTCGATCCGTTTCGCGGCCGAAAGTGATTATCTGGGCGAAATCGCCGATGAGAGTGTCGAGTCTCTTTATCATCATTTGAACATGATGTTATGGGTAGCGTTCGAAACGTGTGCGTCGACGTTTGCATTTGCATTGAATGAATTGGCTTCGGATGTCGACGTCTTCCGAGAATGTGTTCGAGCTGCAAGAAGTTGCTCGATTATGGGAACTTCAAGACGAAGCTCGTTGGAGTTGGTTGTCCTTGAAACATTGAGGCTATGGCCGCCTGCGTATGTTCTCGCCCGAGAGGCTACCTCGAAAGTCGAATTCGGCGGCTATCAGATAGACCCCGGGACAATCGTGTGCGTGGCACCGATTCTGCTTCATCGGATGCCGGAGTTGTACTCCCGACCGGACGAATTTGTCCCGAGCCGGTTTTCTGCCTCCACTACGGGAGGGAGCCCAGCTGGAGGTTACGTTCCTTTCGGGGCCGGTGCAAAGGTGTGCGTTGCGAGAAGATTAGCGGTCCGCGAAACGAGTGCGGTTCTAAGTCGACTCTTGCTAGAGTGGGACGTTGATATTGTTGGAAAGGTTTTAGCGCTCGACTGGGTGCCCGGCCTTCGGCCGGCAGCTGGACCGTGGATTTCTGTTCGGGCCCGGTCGTCTTGAGTTGGGTATGAGGATCGGACTGACATACGATATTCGCCAGGGCAGGAGTGTTCCGCGACGGTGCGGTTCGGATCACGACGTGGAGCGAGATACACCCGAGACGGTGGGGTTCATTCGCGGCGCACTGGAGAATATCGCCGAGGCGGTTTTGGATGTCGGTAGCGCCGAGGACGTATTGTTACACGCAGAGGAGGTCAGATCGTGTGACCTTGTGTTCAATATTTGTGAGGGAAGCCACGGGCCTTCACGGGAGGCATTAGTGCCCGCGATTCTTGAGGTCATTGGTGTCCCGTATACGTTTTCTGACCCGCTGACAATGTGTACGGCGTTGCACAAGATGACGGCGAAGCAACTCCTGATCCGAGCCGGACTTAGATCCCCTGATGCCGTTTTAGTCGCTTCGACGGAAGAGCTCTCGCGTGAAGGGGAGTTTCGGTTTCCTCTCTTTGTGAAACCATCGCACGAAGGTACCTCGAAGGGGATTGATTCGGGAGCCATCGTTCGGGATTTGGGTGAACTGGTGGGCAGGGTGGACTTTGTAGTACGTACCTACCGACAGTGCGCGCTAATTGAGGAATACGTCGCTGGTTTGGAATACACGGTTGGGATCGTTGGAACAGGGTCGGACGCTTGCGTTCTTGGAGGTGTGGAAATTCAGGTCGTTTCCGAGGACCGGGTTCACGGAGTATTCGAGAAGGAACTCTGCGAAGAGATGGTCGAGTATCACCCTGTGATACTCGAAGCCGCTGTCGCTGATGCTGCTTTGTGCGCGTACCGTGCGCTCGGATGTCGCGACGCTGGGCGGGTTGACGTCATACTTCGCGGCGGCGTCCCCTACGTCTTGGAGGTGAATCCCTTGCCCGGGCTACACCCGAGCCATTCGGATTTGCCAATCATCGCTCGGCAAGCCGGAGTGGAATATCAGGAGCTCATTCGGCGGATCGTTGCGTCGGCGGCGGCGCGAGGTCCATCTCACGCCCTGAAGCTGTCGGACGGTCATCTACGCTCGCTCGTCACAGGGGCGAGGGTGCCGTGAGGGCAGGAACGGCGACGCTTCAGGTGGCTCTGAAGTGCTTCCCTGCGGGCCGAGACCCGCGGGGACGGATCGTGAGGGGGGCACCTCGCAGTGATGGCGGCGGACGGGTGTGACTCCGTGCACGTCTGATTGCCGTTGTGCCTTCCCGCGTAGTTCGCGGGGGTTCCCGGCCGCACGTCCCTCATTGATCG
>VFSW01001967.1_pt1 | contig 31133 bp, 12 predicted proteins | sample 5358111 | NCBI WGS metagenome assembly VFSW01 (sample SAMN11554181, study PRJNA540505) | mine drainage metagenome | isolation source: sediment from site ElyBrook_90M | place: USA: Ely Copper Mine, Vershire, VT | collected 2017 | reverse complement strand
AGTCATGGATTCCTCCTTGGTTTGGTGCGTCGTACCGGGAATTGCACGGAAGATCTATTGTCCGGGGTGTGAAGCGCTTTTAAGATGGTCGAGTCACACCGCAAAAGCATATTATCATACAAGTTCGCGGCACGACGCAGAAGGTCTGATGTGCTGATCGTGCGCCCACCGACGCGCCTCCAGAGATATGTAGTAGCACCGGCTGCAATGTGTTCAGCCGGCTGTATCAATTGAGTGATCTCAATGGGAGAGATCTCTGGCCATATCAATCCCATACGATCCAAGCACTTTCCCATCCGAACGCTGCAGAAGCAGAACCGCTCCACGCTGGGCGCCGAGACGGAAGTGCAGGTGCGCCTTGGTGATCGAGTCTTCTATGTCGACATCTGAATCGTCCATAGACTCAGAGGAGAAGCTATACAGGATGGCATCTTTGAGAACTGTCGGGAAGGCGAGGACGCCAGGTGACAGCGGGTGGATTTGCCGAAACGCAGGAACTGCGCCAGCCACGCTCATTGCGTAGTTGTAGAGAGCGGCGGATGGCTCGTAGCTTTCGGCGAGTTCCACCGGATCCGCAGCCCAAAGAATCTTCCCTTGGCCGTGTGCAACCTCTTGCAACGTTGCTCCGTCGGAGAAGCGCAGCACTTCCAGCGGCGCCTGCTGTACGTCAGGCGGGTAGGTCACCTGCAGCGGCTGCTCCTGCTGCGGAAGGCGCAGTGTGGACTGCCGAATTGCAAGCGGCATCAATCTGGCTTGCAGATGAAGCGGAGTCAGTCTCTCCACAAGTTGCCAGTGTTCGTTTCTTGAAACTGGCCCGGAGATCAACAGACAACCGCCACGTGCAACATAGTTAAGCAACTGCTGCCACGCTGCTTCGGTAAGGGCTTGCGGCGCGGGCAGAATCGCGAGCTTTGGGTTGCCAAGTTCGTCCAGGCGGTTCTCCGGTAACATGCGCGTGGGCGTGTGGTCGTAGTAGGCCAGGGCCCGCAGAGCTTTCTTCTGCGCAGCCAATGCTAGCGAGTTCATTCCCGTGTAGAGCAGGGATTGCGACGTCACTATTGTTACTTGCGGCGGTTCGATCTGAGTGAAACTTGCGGGGCTATTCTCAGCAAACCTGGCGAATCCCGCAAGAACGTCAGCCTCGGGCTTTTCGGTCCCGTCCGGGCGAACGGCGCCGATGGGTATCTCGTTGTCGTTCGCCATCATCGCGTTCACATTCCACACCCACTCCAGTCCGCCTGCGCCCTGCGCAAACGACAGTGCGAGTTTGCGCTCGAGCTGCCACGCTTCTTCTTCCGGAGACAGGCGCAGGTGGTCATCCTGCATGAGGCGCCGCTGCTCACCCATCTCCTGAATCAGCATGGGCTTGCCGGGAAACTTTGCTGCAAGCGATGCCCATAGAATGCCATCGAAGTCCCACCATGTGTGATCCGTTGTGAAGTCGACTTCGGATGAAAAAAAGGCCGGCGATACACGGCCGGCGACGCCGCCTTCATCCTGCCCCACCGTGATCAATTGATCGGAGCCAGCAGAGCGAATGGTTGCACGCTGGCGTGCCACCCAATCCGTGAAGACGCTCTGTGTGAACAGAAAATAGTCGTACACCTTGAGCGGGTTATATCCGCTGCGAACGCCATCAAATTCAAATGCGCCTGGCTTTGGAAAAGCAAGCGGATCCTGCGCGGAAACTTCCGGGGGCGTCGCGGTGGGGGCGGATTGCAACGCGCGACCGATGCCGAACGATGGTTCAGCCCAAGCCCCAAGAAGGGCTGCTTCATCGGGGTATTTCAGCTTTAGCCATTTGCGCCATGCAGCTTGCTCGTACGGATCTCCTTGCGGAAGTGTCTTCCACGCGTTCTTGTTCGGGCTGGGTTCGTTGATCAAATCCCACGCGAGGAACGGCACGTCGTGAAAGCGCTGCACGATGGAATGCACATACCGGTCCTGGGCTCTGAGCGCAACGGGGTCAAGATACGCATTCTCGCCGCCGAAGGTGTCCGGCACAAAAGCGAGAAGGTTGAATTGCACCGGCAGGTTATTGTGGCGCGCCGTCATCAAGAACGCTTCGATCGCACGAAGTCCCTCATCGGTGACTGTGCCATCTGGTTTGGTCAGCAGCGACCAGCCGGACCACAGGCCGCTCCGGATCATATTCAATCCTTCATCCCGGATCTGCGCCATATCGTGGTCCCAGACGTACACATTCGGCTGCGAAAGATATAGACGATCAACATCGCTGGCCATGTATGTTGTGCCGACAACCGGCAACGGCTTGCCGTTTAGCGCGAAGTAATCGGTGCCCACTGTGAGCTTCGGTCCAGACTTCAGATAGTCCCAATCGCGCATCCAGAAGGCCGAATGGTAGGTCCACAGAGCGTTGCCATTCCGCAGAAGAGTTGCGTCGACCGTATGCAGTCCTTTGCCTGCTGCCACGTCAGCGGGAAGAGTCACGGTTTGCGAGCTGTCCGCTGAAATGGTGAGTGTTTTCGCGGGTGCGCCCGTTTCTGCATGGATGGTGAGTCTCAGCGTGTCGCCTGGCTGAGTCGCGGCGCTGCCGGCGGGTTCGTAGCGGAACTCAAACGCCTCGCCGGGCAGGAAGAGCGGGACTCGCGGGCGAAACGTAAAGCGGTCATCGCGTCGGAGCGCGATGCTTCGCAGCTTCGCAAGAAGCTGAGGATCATCAAACGCATGCGGCGCCGGATTGCAGGCGAGGAAGATCCATCGGCCCCCGGCAAAACGATGTTGCAAATGGTCGATGAGGAAGGCAGGAGCGGCTCGGTGGTGTGCATCCTGGGAGCCCCAGGCGAGCGTCGTGATGGCCGCATCTTCTGAGCCGGTCGAACCCATTTCGGAGGGAAGCAATGGGGTGGAAGATAGCCTGATGACTGGACTGAATGCCTCCTGCCATGCAAACTGCGGCAAGGCAGGCTGCACGTCTGAATTAGGTTCAAAACGCAGCTGGGCAGAGCTCGGGGTCGCTTGGTAATCGGCGATGTATAACTCGAGTGACTCCGCTACGCTCGGAGCCCTCAACTCCCATCCGTTGCTCGATTGAAATGCTGCGCGAGTAAAGGGCTTTCCACCCAGCACGATCAGGTTTCCGCCGCGATCGAGATAGCGCAGGATACCGGGCCAGGCGGCTTCGGGATAGGCTGATCCATACGGCAGCACAAGCAGCGTCGTGGACTTGTCGCTCAGAGCGGCGCTCAGTTGCTCGGCGGTGGCGAATCTAGCGCCGGAGAATGCCTGCTGCAACGCTTGAACAGATACAGCCGCTGAGTCAACGACTGGAAAATCTCTCTCATTGAGAATTACAGTCGATGCTTGTCCGCTTGCGGCCCACGATGTCAACAGAAGAGAGACGAGGACGGAGAGTTTTCTGCCCCACTGCAGCATGTGCATTCCCCCATGCAAAGCTTGGTTCGCAGATCAGTATTGCATATGCACCCGCGCAGAGCAGCCACGAACTGCAGTATTACTCCTGCTGCTGAAGTCGGTTGTTTGGCAGCGTGCTTAGACTTCGTGTCGACGCTGCAAAGCGCTGCCGGATTGTTGTTGGTATAATCCGTCGCGGTGATGAAGCAATGAGACTGTTAGGTTTATGGCTTTCAATTGCGACGCTCGTAGCGACATGCGGCACGTCTGTTGCCGCCGATGCTCCCACCTGCGATCGAACCTGTCTGATTCAAATCACAGACCAGTATCTGGCAGCCATGGTCAGGCACGACCCAACCGGTTTGCCGTTGGCGTCCAAGTACAAATACACCGAAAACACGGCGATGATTCCGCTGGGGGATGGCTTATGGGTTGGCGCATCGGAAGTTCCGGCCACGTTCAGAATCTACGCAGCCGATCCGGTGTCTGGCCAGGTGGGCTTCATGGGGGTGATGAAGGAGTTTGGCAAGCCTGTGATGCTGGCGCTTCGGCTCAAGGTCGTAAATGGACAGATCACTGAGATAGAGCACGTGGTCGCGCGACAGCTTGGAGGCTCAGCCTTGCTGGGAGCCTCAGGCCACAGGAACCTGGTAACGCCAAGGCCGGGGCTGCTCGCGACGGTTCCACCGGCCGAACGTGTTTCACGACAGCAAATGCTGCGCATCGCGAATTCCTACTTTGACTCTATAGAGCAGACGAACGGGAAGCTGGCACCGTTTGCCGATGACTGCGAACGGCATGAGAATGGCAATCAGACGACGACCTGGAAAACGCCTGACCCCGCGGCAGACGCGGCCACAAATGCGATCAACGCGCTCGGTTGCGCAGCCCAAATCGATTCAGGCGAGTTGGGCTATATCACCCGCATACGGCCACGGCGGCTGATCATCGTCGACCAGGAAAAGGGGCTGGTCTTCGGCTTCCCCATGTTCGTGCATCGCGGCGCGGTTCGATCGGTGAAGATTGTTGGCGTGCCCGGAGTGCAATCGCAACCCAAGGAGTTCGGGCCGATCGATCTGCTGGCAGCCGAAATCTTCAAGATACGCGACGGAAAAATCCACGAGATCGAGGCGATGGGAACGCTGGTGCCCTTCGGCGCAGCGAGCGGATGGGAGTAGCGGCTGGTCGAGAAACCAGCTTCGCCGTTTACATGCTCCCCTCATAAACCGATATTTCAGGATTGAGTCTCGAATGACCTGCTACGGTCAGGACGGGAGAAGCGGATTATCCGTTATTTCCGGCTTCCGCGGAATAATGGCTTTGTGCCGCAGCCCACAGGATTCGCGAATAACCAGTTCAACAGGAAGCACGATCCGCTTGCCGCGTTCTGAGAGGTCTCCATTCAGAAGGCGCGAAAACAGAATGTTGGCCCCCATGCGGGCCATGTCGGTAATAGGCTGCCGCACAACGGTCACCGGGGGATTGAGGATGTTCGCAGCTTCAAAGTCGTCGAATCCCAGTATGGCGACGGACTCCGGAACTCGGATGTTGAGATTCGACAGCGCGTGGATGGCGTTCCGCGTGATCAGGTTATTGCTGCAGAAGAATGCTGTAGGAGGATTCTTCCTTTCCAGTACGCTTCGGATTGTCGTCAGCATCTCGATCTGTGTGCCGTTGCCGAAATAGGCTTCCTGCTTGAGGTTCGCCTTTTTCATCGCCTCGCGATAGCCTTCATGACGCGCTCTGATGGTGTACAGGCCGCGCGATAGGCCGAAGAAAGCGATGCGGGTGTGGCCGTGCTGGATGAGGTGGTTGACGCCCAGTTGCGATCCAAACTTGTTCTCCACCACCACACTGTCATAGGAACTGTTTTCGATCGGGCGATCGAGGGTGACGATGGGTGTGCGGTTGAACTCCGCGCCCGCGATGCGCGAGACACCCCCGGCTGCGGGGATAATTACGAATCCCTCAACCTGACGGCGCAGCATGCTGCTGGCCTCGTTGTACTCCATGTCCACATCTTCGTCGACGGTGGCGATGATGACCGAATACGAGTGTTCCTTGGCGACCATGCTGACGGTGTGCGCGCAGATGGCAAAGAAAGGATCAATCAGGTTGGGTACGATCACGCCGATCTGGTGTGACCGCTGATCGCGCAGCGCGCGGGCAACTTCGTTGGGACGGTAGTTAAGGGTGGCAATGGCGTCAAAGACGCGCTTGGCCGTTTCTTCGCTTACCCTGACGTTGCCGCTCAACACGCGAGAGACGGTCATGGTACCGACTCCGGCGAGCTTCGCGACGTCGCTCATGCGGGGGGGGCGGTTCACGGCGTAACGGCTTTCTTTGAATGATCCATCTCGGCTTGGTAGCCCCACTTTTTCACAGCGAAGAGACCTTAGTCAAGAACAGTCTTTGACTTACTGCCTTTCCGTCACATTTCCTCTTTGAAAACTGCGTCGCCGGCTATCGCGCTCGTTGTGCGCAGCATCCCCCGCGGCCTTTCACGCCTTCAAGTTCTTCATGTAGTCCGCATCGGCCTTCAGGGCCTCCATGGGCGGCCTGTCAAACTCTTCCTGCTCCACAAAATAGTGCTTGATGTTGACTTTTGTGGCCGCAGCAAAGATGCGGTGGAAGTCCTCTGTGCCTGTTCCCAGCACTGCTGCGGGCGGCGGCGCAACCACTGAAGCAGGCTTGTCTGTCTTCTTGAAATCCTTCACGTGCAGCATCGAAATGCGCGAAGGGTAGCGCTTGAGATAGTCGACCGGATCCCCGCCGCCCACCGTCACCCAGCCGCAATCGAGTTCGATCGTCACCAGAGACGGGTCAGTAAGCCGCAGCAACTCATCGAACGGCACAATGCCCTGCTGCGGGCGGAACTCCATGGTGTGATTGTGGTACCCGAACTGCATTCCCGCGGCCTTGACCTTTGCTCCCATCGTGTTGAACTCATCGGCATTCCAGCGCCAGTCATCGAGGGTAAAAGACTGCACAATCGTGCTGAATGAACGGTCTTTGAGCCGCGAAGGATCCTTGATGCCGGGGAAAGAACAGATGATGTAGCTCACGCCGAGTTCCTTGTTGAAATCGATGATCTTGTCGAAGTCGCGACTGAGATCGTCATGGGAATAATGTGCGCTGGGCAAGCGAAGCCCTGCTGCCCCGACTGCATCACGGACCTCAGTAACGCTGCGGTGAAAGTAGCCTGCCGCCTCTACCTCGCGGTAGCCGAGAGCCGCAACCTGCTTCAAGGTGCCCGCGTAATCCTTGGGCAGCAACTCACGCACGGAATACAGTTGGAGACCGATCGGGAGACCGAAGGGAGATGCGTGCAACCGGACGCCGCCCAGGAACGCGGAGCCGCCGGCGAGGGCGGCAGAGGTAGATTGAAGGAATTCTCTTCGTGTGATCACGGGTATGTTTGTCTCCCTTGAGGTAAAGATTCTTCGTGGCGCGCAGCGGTTCGCGTGTGGTATCGTTCCCAACTGCAGGACTATTGTAGTACAACCTGATATTCAATGCTTCGTTGCATGTGCCCCGGATCGTCGCCGGCCTGTTCGTTCGCTCTTGCGGTCATCCGGCAATTGGAGGAAATGCGTCATGAAAATCTTCAGAATTCCTGTTTTGCTACCCCTGCTTCTGACCTTGTCATTGGGGTATGCAAGCGCACAAGGTGCGGCCGCCCAACTGGCATCTCCTCATGCCGCCCCGGTGAACCCCAACGCCACGCCGGAGGCACGGGCGCTGCTCAAGCAGATCGATGACATCTCGGGCCACTACACGCTCACCGGGCAGCACAATTTCCCCAACCACGTTTCGCGCTGGTCTGATCGCATCTACGACCTGACGGGAAAATTCCCCGCTATTTTCGGGCAGGATTTCGGGTTCTCCGGCGGGGACGACAAGGACTCGGTCGAGGGGCGTCCCGCCATGATCGAGGAGGTCAAGCGGCAATACCGCAACGGCGCCGTAATCGCACTTACGTGGCACGCCGTGCGGCCTACTGAAGATGAACCGGTGACCTTCCGCGGCAGTGTGCAGGGGCATCTCACCGACTACGAGTGGAATGAACTGCTGACGCCCGGCACCGATCTCTACAACCGCTGGGTGGAGCAGGTGGATGTGATTGCCGGGTATCTGGGCCAGTTGCAGGAGGCAGGCGTTCCCGTCCTCTTCCGCCCCTATCACGAGATGAACGGCAACTGGTTCTGGTGGGGCGGCAGGCCCGGCGAGAAGGGCTCTGCGGCTCTCTACCGGCAGATCTATGACCGCTTCGTCAACGTGCACCATCTGAACAACCTGGTCTGGGTGTGGAACGTGAACAGTCCCAGCGAGAATGCCGGTCCCATCGCGTCCTATTTCCCGGGGTCCCACTATGCCGATGTGGTCACGATGGATATCTACGGGGAATTCAAGCAGAGCTATTACAACGACATGCTTGCACTGGCCGGTGATAAGCCGATTGCACTTGCCGAGGTTGGCGCCATGCCCTCGCTGGATGTGTTGGCGCAGCAGCCTCGCTGGGCCTACTTCATGATGTGGAGCGGGATGGGCGAGATGTCCAACCCACCGGATAAGTTGCAGGCGATTTTCCATGCGCCCAACTTGCTCAACCGCGGCGACGCGCCCTTTACCGCATCCGCCGCGCCAGCTACAAGCAGCGTCGAGCCGGTTACGCCGAATGCATTGCCTGCGGTCAAGGCGCTTCTCGGTCGTCTGACTGCCGCATCAGGGACGCAGACCCTTAGCGGCCAGCAGAACGATGCCGGATCTCTTACCGGTGCTACGCAACAGGTGCTACAAGCTACAGGCAAGTACCCGGCCATCTATGGAGCCGATCTGGATACGACGAACGGCGCCAAGGACTCAGTACATTCCGTCGTGGACGAAGCGATACGGCAGAATCAGGAGAAGTCGATCGTGAGTCTGCAATGGCTCGCGCCCAATCCCGCCGAGCCTGACGGTGCGGCGCAGGATACGGCAGGCCACGACAGCCGCCATCGTCTGCTGACGGACTTTGAGTGGAAGGAATTGTTGACTCCAGGTACGCATCTTTATCAGCGCTGGTGTGCGCAGGCCGACGCGGCCGCCGATGCGCTCAAGCAACTCAATGGCAAGGGCATCGCCGTTCTGTGGACACCGTATCCGGAGCCAAACGGAAAGCAGTACTGGTGGGCTGGGCGCAGCGGCATTCACGGCAGTGCGGCACTTTACCGCATGCTCTTCGACCGGCTCGTGAACCATGACCACGTGCAGAACCTGGTGTGGGTGTGGGAAGCGGCGCCGGCAGGATTCGGTCCTGGAGGAAATGGCAGCTATTCGGATTATTTCCCCGGACTCCTGTACGCCGATGCTCTGGCGCTTGATATGACGCAGCCGGAAACCCGCTTTCGCAGCGACGCATTCCTGCGCGCTTTCGCAGTGGGCAAGTTGATTGGATTGTCGGTCGAAGGGCAGATTCCAACACCGGCCTTGTTTCAGAACGAGAAGGACTGGGCGTGGTTCCTGCTTGCGCCGCAGCCCGCTGCGGCGGGCAATGATGCTGCCGCTTCCACCAATGCAGAAGCTCTGCGTGCCCTGTATGCCGATCCGCGCGTTGTCTCGCGCTGACCGGCATACGGGGCGGCAGCGGTTCTGCGTTAGTCCCTTGGCTCGGGCGTAAGGTACTCGTAGCTTACAAAGGCAACCTTGGAGCTGTCGGGCGACCACGAAGCAACATTGTTCGTGCCTTGTCCGCCAAAGAGCGTCGCCAGCACCTTCACTTTCTTGTCTGCCAGCGACATCAAGTTGAGGGTCACGTCCTTGTTCGGCGGATGGCCGGTAACGCTCTTATCAAAGGAGACGAAGACCATCCATTTGCCGTCTGGCGAGATATGTGGGAACCAGTCGTTGGTCTCGTCGGTAAGCACCTGCTCCTGCTCGCTGCCGTCCGGATGCATACGCCAGATCTGCATGTGGCCTGTGCGAACGGAGTTGAAATAAATCCATGCTCCGTCGGGCGAATACTCAGGCCCGTCGTCGAGCCCCTCGGCGGTCGTGAGCCGTTTTTCTACTCCTCCGGCAGCAGGAATCGTGTAGATGTCGAAGTTATCGCCGCGCTCCCCGGTAAAGGCCAGTGTCGCGCCGTCCGGCGACCAGCCATGAAAATAGGAAGGCCCATCTTTCGTGATCTGGGCCGGCGTGCCTCCGGTGATCGGCAGCGTATACACCATGGATTTTCCGGTCTGTGAAGAATCGCTGACAGCAATCATTTTGCCGTCGGGGGAGATGCCGTGATCGTTGTTGCACTTGACCTGGGCTCCGGTCGGGATGCGCACGGGTTCCTCTCCCGCCGAGGGCAGCTTGTAGATGGTGCCACCATCCAGTACGGGCAGACTGTAGATGCCGCCCCCCTGATTGAACAGAAAGAAGGAGCCGTCCTTTGACCAGTTAGGCGCCTCGAAATGCGCGGGTGCCACATAGGCCACGCGCCGGTCGCCCGAAGCGGCCGACACAGTTTCCAGCGTGCTGTAAAGCACTCGCTTCGCGTCCCCCTCCGGAGCCAGTGTCTCCACTTTCACGTTCGAAAAAATGGCTGTCTGAAGCTCGTCCTTGTTATGCGCTGAGACGCCGATGCCCACGTAGAAGGGGCCATTGAGCGCGAGCTTCGCTGACGCGCCGGCAGGATGAAGCTGGCCATCCTTACCTGAGTAAAAGCCGTAGAAATAGTCGCCGCGCTTCTCGATCCTTACCCGCAGCGGCCCTGGATCCCTGAACTCCACCTCATGCGTATTGGTGCCCGCGCCCTGGCGAAACTGCAATGAGGTCAACCCATCGCCGTGCCGCGCCACGTCGGCAAAAGCCGAGTGCCCATCCAGACTCTGGCGAATCATCAGCACGGCTTTGCGATGACTGTCTCCTTTGGTGCCGACAAACGTAATGTCCGCGGAGATCGCCACATCACCCGACGCCTTCTTCCAGAGGTACTGGAAATCGTCGTCGGCAAACCACATATTCTCGCCGCTGCCCGTGACGGTATAGCTCTTCTTCGCGCTGTCGTAGCTCGCTGATCCGGCGTGGAGCACGGTGCCGATGTCTCCATGATCCTCAAAAATGCCGAGCGGCGCCGGATGCGTCTGGGCCGAGGTAACAAGAGGAGCAACTGTGGTGAGAATGCCCATGCAGATCAGGGCAGGGAATCCACGGGTAATGCTGCGGTTCATCGTAGGCCTCCATGGCTTCTTGCGGCAGGACCGTTTTTTCGCTTGCCACCAGAAAATAGTGTCTGGTATTGTTCTGCGGGAACGATACCATTCGCTTCGAGACACCGTCAATCGACGCCTCGATCTAGCCAGATGAACCTCGGATTTGGCCTGTCCTACTTCGCAGCTCAGGCCAATCTCCCAACGGGCTTGAAGCCCGGGAGTCCTCATGAAGACGATTGATTCCACTCTGAATGCTGCTCAGCAAGCGCGTCGCCTGAGCCGGTTTGTTCTCATTGCCTTAGTTGCCGCTCTGCTGCCCTCGCCGATCTTTGCAAAGGTGATTGTCTTCTGGCAGCAGGGATTTCCCACCGCAGCCAGCCAGCCTGTTGAGCGTCCTGTCCTGGCCAAAGCGCTCGATGGAATGGACCCGGAATTCGTTGATCTGACAAGCCTCAATGAACCCGCGACGCTTTCCAAAGCGGATCTGTTGATCCTGCCCTATGGTTCGGCTATTCCCACTGGTGCATGGAAAGCCATCGAGCAGTACCTTCATTCCGGCGGCAATCTGCTCATCGTGGGCGGCCAGCCGCTCCGCGTGCCTGTTACCGAGGAGAACGGCAAGTTTGTCGAGTCCCGTCCTCAAGACACTTACTCGCGCGTTCTTGACTTTCGTCATACCTACGAAGTTCCTGTTGCAAAGGATGCGCAGTTCGCCTGGAAGTCCGGCTATGCGTTGTCGCAAACGCCGCACATTCGCGCGCGCAGATTCTTCACGGTAGAGGGTCGTCTGGATGGCCTCGGCTACATGGTAGACAGCACAGGCCTTCTGGTCGCGGCTCCGGTGATCGTGGCCAACCACAGCTTCGGGCCTATGCTTGGCGGCCGCGTCGTCGCTCTCGACTTCGATCCCGAACCAGGCTTCTGGCAGAGCGAAGACGGCATCTCGCTGGTCCATGAGGCCGCAACTTATGCGAGTCAAGGCGCGACCGAATTCTCCGTCGAAGCGCTCTTTTCCACTCTGAGACCGGACGAGACTCCGCTGCTTACCGTGCATCTGCGCAGCTTGCGTCAGGAGCGCCTTGGTGGCTCCGCTTCAGGTGAAGTAAAACTCACGCTCAGTTCTGAAAAGGAAGTCCTTGACACGGCTACGCTTCCCGTCATGGCCCTGGGCGGAATCGCGGACATTGCCGCGCCTTTCCATAAGCCCCTGCCTCCCGGGTTCTATAAGGTTTCCGCCGTGTATAGTCAGGGCGGACAGTTCCGTGAGTTCTACCAGAACGGTTTCTGGGTACAGGATGCAAAGGCCGTGGCGTCAGGGTCGCCGCTCGGTGTGCATGGCGATTTCCTCACCCGCGACGGCGCTCCTTTTTTTCCGGTTGGCACCAACTACTTCACCACGGAAGAGAACGGGTGGGACTTTTCCGGTCCACGAAACGCATGGGTCTGGGAAAAGGATTTCGATGAAATGTCGCACCACGGCGTCAGCTTTGTGCGCACCGGCGTCTGGATGTCCAACTCACGGTTCATTGAAGGCAACACCGGCGGCGCCAACGAACGTTTTATGCGCAACCTCGAAGCTTTTCTTCTTTGCGCCCAACGCCATAACATCGCAGTGAATTTCACGTTCTTTGCCTTCACTCCTCGCTCCGGCAACCCGGACCGTCAGGGCCCGGACGCCATTCAGCCCAATCCCTATACCGATCCGGCATCCGTACGGGCGGAAGAGGCCTACGTGCGCTCAGTGGTGGAGCGTTTCAAAGATGTGCCCTGGCTCTCGTGGGACCTGATCAACGAGCCGAGTTTCTCCAATCCGCTCCATGTCTTCAAGGGTAACTATCCCAACGACGATCCAACTGAGATAGCTGCATGGCATAAGTGGCTTCATCACAAGTATGACGGCAAGTTAGCAAACCTTGCTGAAGCCTGGTCCGTTCCCCCCGAGCAGCTTGGCAGCTTCGATGCTGTCCCTCTGCCTCCGGTCGCCGACTTGACGTATAACCGGTACCGCAACCCGAACGAAGTGCGCGCCGTGGACTATAACCTCTTTGCGCAGGATATGTTCAGCAATTGGGTTAAGTCGATGGTTACTCTCATCCGTGACTCCGGAAGTAAGCAACTTATTGACGTTGGGCAGGATGAGGGTGGAGTAACCGATCGCGTTCTCAATCAGTTCTACGGCAGTGCGGGCGTTTCATTCACCACTGACCACACTTATTGGCAGGACGACGCTCTGCTCTGGGATTCCGTGGCAGCCAAGCGCCCCGGAGTGCCGAATATCACCGGTGAAACCGGCTATCAGCCCGTGTGGGCGCCGGACGGTACCTGGCGTTATGACGAGTTCACCGGCCTTGGCCTCACTGAGCGCAAATGGGCCCTTGGCTTTGCCGCAGGCACCAGCGGAGCGATGCAATGGGACTGGGCCCGCGAAGTTGACTTCGGCATGCAGCGCAGCGACGGCTCGGCCAAAGTCTGGGAGAACATGATGCGCGACCTGGGAGAGTTTGCGCGCAAGGCCGCGCCCTCGGCCACTGCGCTTAACTTGCCCGAGGTTGCCATTGTCCTGCCGCAGTCTTATCAGATGTCGGTCTATAACACGCTCGCTCTTGAGGCTCAGCAGCAGGCCGTTCGCGCTCTTTACGGCTATGCCCGCAGCGAGGCGTACGCCGTAGGCGAGTACCAGATTCAACTCCTTGGTTCGCCAAAGCTCATCATTCTCCCATCGCCGTTGGGACTTACTCAGACCGCATGGCAAGCTATTGAGGATAAAGTTAGAGCCGGTGCCATTCTGCTGGTTACAGGACCTTTCGACGAGGATGCTCATCTTCATTCAATCGGCAGACAAAACTCGGATGGTCTTACCTATCTCACTGAGCCGCTCACCATTCGCGACCATGTTATGCACTTTCCCGGTGGTGATGAGACTCTGGGTTTCACCGGGACCAAGACCACGGTTCTAAGTCGCGCAACACTGTCCAACGGCGAAGACTGGATCGAATTACCGCTGGGTAAGGGGAGAATCCTCTTCTCCGCGCTGCCGCTGGAACTCAACGACAATCTGCAAGCAGTAGGCGACGTCTATGCTTACGCGCTGAAGACCGCCGGAGTTGCGCCGGTCTACACCACTACGCTCAAAGATCCGGGAATCCTTATCTGTCCCACTCGCTTTCCTGAGGCTACGCTGTATGTCGTCACCTCTGAGTCGAACCAGAAGCAGGTTTCCTTTGACGACACGCGGAGCGGCAAGCACTTTGCCGGCACACTGGACAACGGACGAGCGGCGATTCTTCTGGTCGGCATGGATGGCAAGCTGCTGTCTTCCTATCACTGGACTGGAGAATAATTACCTCGCCCCGCCATTGCAGGGGTGATGCATAGAGCTGTGTCCGGCGGCAAAAGCCGAGTGTCCCGAAAGTAACGGGCCAAAGAACGGTCAGAGCCGCCCTCTTCTTAGTCCACAACGAGCGCCGCAGGCGGCGTTTTGTGAGAGTAAGTCTCTCAGGATGTATTCGCCATGGAAATTCGAGATGGAGTCTCAATGAGTCCAAAAGTTCAGTCTTCCTTGTGCCGCCTGTTGTCTCTTCGAGCGGTTGCTTTTTGTGTCGCGATGCTTCTTCTGGTGTCGTCCTCGCATGTGCGTGCGCAGTCGATTCCGGGCGAGGCCTACGGTCCGTACAACGCGGTGTTTCTGGCCGACGGGCCCGGCCTGATCAAGCCGCTCGCCGTGCCCTCGCCACCGGATAACAGGACTGCTGCGTTGCTGGAAAGGCTGGGGCTGAATCAGCAGTCGGGTGAACGCGATGCCTTGCTGGATGGGCGGGCCAAGTGGACGCTGGCGTTCTGGTTCCGGTCTTCGGATGCCAAAGATAGCGATCGGCAGGCGACTCCGACACTGGTGGCTGGCATCGGCGATCCAGCCGCGGAGGATGCTCGCTTCATTGGCGTTGAGGACAATCATCTGGGCCTGTGGCTCGGCCGAGGCTCGGGAACGAATCGACTGATCGTTGCCGAGAGCCCGCTCAGCAACGCCGAGTGGCACTTGGCCGTGGCAGTCAGCGACGGCGAGAAGGTAGTGCTCTACGCCGACGGCAAACAGGTGGCCGCGAGCCCGTTGATACAGGGCGAAGTCGCGGGGCAACTGGAGATGGCTCCGGAGCCTGCGGCTAGCCTCGATAGCCGTCATTTTGGCGGCCAGATTTACGGGCTCAAAATCTATCGCGAAGGGCTTACTGCTGCGGATGTTTCGGCGATGGCCGCAGCGCCGCCGGACTTTGCGCTACCCACCTATGAGGAGGCCTCTGCGCACTGGGCGGTGCAAACCCGTGCCATGGCTGGCCAGCTTGCGCCTCAGGACCCTTCGACGCTGCCTCGCGGCAAAGGCGGCATCCAGAAGCCCGTCGCCAAAGCCTTGAGCCCCGCGGACCTGCGGACTGAATTGGCCGGGAGCAATCCCTGGAAGCTTGAGGGTGGATGGAAGCTGGCTGCGGCGCCGGACGTAAAAGCCACGGGTGATGCGATATCCAAAGCAGGCTTTGCCGCCAACAAGTGGCTGGCGGCTACGGTGCCGGGCACGGTCCTTACCACGATGATCGACCGTGGCATCTATCCCGACCCCGACTATGGCCTCAACAATCTCGCGATTCCTGAGAGTCTCGCGCACCAGGATTACTGGTATCGCGTGGAGTTCAAGACTCCGCCAGAGTCACACGGGCAAAGGCTGACGCTGACGTTTGAAGGCGTGAACTATGCCGCCGAAGTCTGGTTGAACGGCAAAAAACTGGGCGGCTTTACCGGCGCTTTTTTGCGTGGCAAGTTCGACGTGACAGGGTTGGTGGCGGCCAGTGGTGAAAATGCGCTGGCAGTGCGTGTAAGTCCGCCGCCGCATCCCGGCATTGCCCAGGAGCAGTCCATCAAGGCCGGCCCCGGTGAGAATGGCGGCATGGAAGTGCTCGATGGGCCTACCTTCTCGGCCACCGAGGGTTGGGACTGGATTCCCAGCATTCGCGACCGCAACACGGGCATCTGGCAGGATGTGACGCTGACGGCGACCGGCTCGGTGGAGATGGGCGATCTGCAAGTGGTCACAACGCTGCCCAAGCCCGACCGCAGCGAGGCCGACATTGAGATTGAAACGCCTTTGACCAACACATCCAATGAAGCAGCGGAGGGCGACCTGACGGCCAGCTTCGACGATGTGCGCGTGACTAGGCACGTGAAGCTCACGCCGGGCGAGACGGTGGTTCGGCTTGAGCCTGCGGACTATGCGCAGCTCAAGGTGCAGCATCCGCGCCTCTGGTGGCCCAACGGCTACGGTGAGCCCACGCTGCACACGCTCAAGGTGAGCTTTACTGTCGGAGGCAAGGAGAGCGCGCATCAACAGATCGAGTTCGGTATGAGGGAACTGAGCTATGAGACGTCGCTCTTTGATGCGACCGGCCATCTGCGGCGTGTGGAGGTGCTGCCCAGCCGGACGCACGACTCTGAACTGCCGCTGATTGATGAAACGCACGAGGGCATCCGGCAGATCGATGACAAAACGCCGAACATCCTTCCCCCCGGGCAGCAAGTTCCGGAGTGGATGCGCTACGCTTGGGTGCACTCTCTCGAGCCGGGAGCAGAAGGCTCGCAGTCCATCCGGCCTGTCGAGGGCGGGTGGCCTGGCACCGATCTGGTCATCAAGGTGAACGGTGTACGCATTGCGGCGCGCGGCGGCAACTGGGGCATGGACGATAGCCGCAAGCGCGTCAGCATCGCGCACCTGGAGCCCTACTTTCGGCTGCATCGTGACGCGCATGTGAACATGATTCGCGACTGGATGGGCCAGGACTCAGAGGAGAACTTCTACGCTCTGGCTGACAAGTACGGCATCATGGTGTGGAACGATTTCTGGGAGTCCACGGAGGGCTACAATCTTGAAGCCCAGGACCCGGCACTGTTCCTGAAGAATGCGCGCGACAGCATTCTGCGCTTCCGCCATCACCCGTCGATCGTGGTGTGGTGCGGGCGCAACGAGGGAGTGCCGCAGCCGATCATCAATGAGGGGTTGGCCACGCTGGTGCGCACCCTCGACCACACGCGCTACTATACCGGCAGCTCGAATCGTGTAAACCTGCGCAACTCGGGGCCCTACCAGTTCCAGCCGCTTGAAACCTATTACCGCATCAATCGCGGCTTCAGCGTGGAGCTGGGCATTCCCAGCGTGCCCACGCTTGAAGGCATCGAGGCGTTCATCCCCGAGGCCGACCGCTGGCCCATCAGCGACACCTGGGCCTACCATGACTGGCACCAGAGCGGGAACGGGGCCGTAGCGCCCTTCATGGCGCACATGGAGACTGAGTTCGGTGCGGCCACCAGTCTTGAAGACTTCGAGCGCAAAGCCCAGATGCTCGACTACGTGGGACATCGCGCGATCTTCGAAGGCTTCGCGGCGCACCTCTGGCAACCCAACTCTGGGCGCATGATCTGGATGACGCAGCCTGCCTGGCCAAGCATGGAGTGGAACTTCCTCGGCTCGGACTACGACACGCAATCCAGCTTCTACGGCACGCAGAAAGCCTGCGAGCCCATCCATGCGCAGCTCAACTTGAGTGATGGTGCGATCGATCTGATCAACCTGGGCGAGGCGAGTTCGTTCAAGGTTGAAACGCGCATCGTGGGACTCGACGGCAAGGTGCTGAGCGACCACACCAATCAGATCGAAGCCGCGGCCGATGCGCGCACTGCGGTAGGCAAGCCCGATCTGGACACGCTGGCAGGGGGGCACACGGTGCTGGTTGCGTTGAAGGTGACTGACGCAAACGGCGCACCAGTGAGCGACAACTTCTACTGGTGGTCCAGACAGGAAGCCACGCTGCGCGAACTCGACGGATTGCCGCAGGCCAGGCTCGCCGTCTCAGCCTCAGTGGCGCCGTCCGGCAGCGAGCGCAAGGCATCGGTGAAGATTACAAACTCTGGCTCCGCGCCCGCGTTGATGATCAAGCTCACACTCAAGGACGCCGCTACCGGCCAGCGCATCCTGCCCGCCTACTACAGCGAGAATTACGTTTCGCTGCTGCCCGGCGAAGAGCGCACCATCACCGTAGCGTTTCCTGCAGGCGAGTCCAGGCCAGCCATCGGACTTCGCGGATGGAACCTGGAGACAGAGACCGTCGACGTGAAATAGCGCGCCTCAAAATACGAAGGGGCTTCTTCCATCAGAAGAAGTCCCCTTCGTGTTTCTGCGCTTTCTACTGCAATGACTTCGCTCTTGCGTTATGCTCGCACTCGATGAAGCAGCGGCGAGGGCGTTGCCTTTTCTGCGAGGTAGCGGTCAACAGCCTCGGCGGCCTTGCGGCCTTCAGAGATAGCCCAAACCACCAGCGATTGGCCGCGACGCATATCGCCTGCGGAAAAGACGCCATCGACTGAGGTCATGTAGTCGGTGCTGGCTACGTTGCCGCGCTGATCCAGAGCGACCCCCAGTTGCTCAATCATGCCGTTGCGGACCGGGCCGAGGAAGCCCATGGCCAGAAGCACCAGATCAACATCGAGTGTGAACTCGGTGCCCGGTACCGCTTCAAACTTCGGCGGAGGCCCGACGCGCAAGGCGTGCAACTGCTTCACGTTGCCGTTTTCATCGCCCGTGAATTTGATGCTGTTGATGCTCCAGTCGCGGATGCCGCCCTCTTCGTGCGCACTCTCAGTGCGCAACTGCAGAGGCCACATCGGCCATGGCGTTGAGGCGGCGCGTGTCTCAGGCGGCTTGGGCATGATCTCGAACTGGTTTACGCTCTTGGCGTGCTGGCGGAGGCTGGTGCCCAGGCAATCTGCGCCGGTGTCGCCGCCGCCGATGATGAGTACGCGCTTGCCCTCGGCGCTGATCGCGGTCGCCTCATCGAGCACATCGCCCTCGCAGCGGCGGTTCTGCTGCGGCAGGAACTCCATGGCATAGTGAATGCCGTTGAGTTCGCGGCCGGGGATCTTGAGGTCGCGCGGTTGTTCTGAACCACCGCAAAGCAGAATCGCGTCGTAGTGATCGGTCAGTGTTTCCAGCGGCACGTTGACGCCGACGTGCGCATTGGTCAGGAAGGTGACGCCTTCTGTGCGCATCTGCTGGATGCGCCGGTCGATGACGTGCTTCTCTAACTTGAAGTTAGGAATGCCGTAGCGCAACAGGCCACCGATGCGGTCGTTCTTCTCGTACACAGTGACCGAGTGGCCGGCGCGGCGCAACTGTTGTGCGGCAGCTAAACCAGATGGCCCGCTGCCTACCACAGCCACCCTCTTGCCGGTGTTCTGCTCGGGTGGCTCGGGATGAATCCAGCCCTCGTCCCATGCGCGCTCCACGATGCTTTTTTCAATCAGCTTGATGGAAACGGGCGGCAGGTTAATGCCCAGCACACAGGCGGCTTCGCAGGGCGCGGGGCAAATACGGCCCGTAAATTCCGGAAAGTTGTTGGTGGCGTGCAGGCGCCGTATGGCGCTCTCCCAACGGTCGTTGTAGACCAGGTCGTTCCAGTCAGGGATAAGGTTGTTGACCGGGCAGCCGGTGTGGCAGAAGGGCACGCCGCAGTCCATGCAGCGCGCGCCTTGCTCGCGTTGCTTCTCCTCAGAGAACGGCTGGTAGATCTCAAACCAATCCTGGATCCGCTCCTCGGCCTTGCGGCGGACGGGTTGCTCGCGTTCAATTTCCAGGAATCCTGTCACCTTACCCATGCTGCACCTCTGCTGTAGCCGCCACCAGAGGCGACGAAGTTATGGGAGAAACATATACCGCTTCCACGCGGGGAACGCCCAGCACGCGCTTGTATTCGTGAGGGAAGACCTTGATGAATCGCTGCTGCGCGTCTGCCCAATGTTCCAGAATCCATGCCGCACGCGGGCTTCCGGTCATGTCGCAGTGGCGCTCAAGCAAGCCGCGTACCAGTGCCACGTCATCGCTTGTGGCCAGCGGTTCAAGGTCCACGCTGGCCGTGTTGCAGCGGCGCGTGGAGAAGTCACCCTGATCGTCGTAGACATACGCGATGCCGCCGCTCATACCTGCGGCAAAGTTGCGGCCTGTGGAGCCGATGACCACGACGCAGCCGTTGGTCATGTATTCGCAGCCGTGGTCGCCCACCCCCTCCACAACCGCGGTCGCGCCGGAGTTGCGGACGGCGAAGCGCTCGCCGGCGATGCCGTTCAAAAACACTTCGCCGCTGGTGGCGCCGTACAGCACGACGTTGCCCACCAGGATACTTTCTTCGGGCAGGAAGCTGGACGTCTTGGGCGGATAGGCGATGATGCGTCCGCCAGAGAGTCCCTTGCCGAGATAGTCATTGGAGTCGCCTTCCAATTCGAGCGTAACTCCGTTGGGTACGAAGGCGCCGAAGCTTTGCCCTGCCGAGCCTTCAAAGCGATAGTGGATGGTTTCGTCGGGCAAGCCCGCCGAACCGTAGCGGCGCGCAATTTCACCGCCCAACATGCCGCCTACGGTGCGGTGCACGTTGCGAATGGCGAAGTTGCCGGTGACCGGTGTCTTGGATTCTAATGCGGGCGCGGCCTTGGCGATAAGTGCATGGTCGAGCGCCTGGTCGAGGCCGTGATCCTGGGCCTGCATTTTGCGGCGCGCAACGCGCGATGGCAGCGTGGGCGAGTAGAGAATCGAGGAGAGGTCGATGCCCTTGGCCTTCCAATGCGCATCGGCAACCGAAGCATCGATCTTTTCCACGTGACCCACCATCTCGTCCATGGTGCGGAAGCCCAGTTTTGCCATGTGTTGGCGCACCTGCTCGGCGAGGAAGAAGAAGAAGTTGACCACGTGTTCGGGCTGACCCTGGAAGCGCGCGCGCAGCACCGGGTCCTGCGTGGCGATACCCACGGAACAGGTGTTCAGGTGGCACTTGCGCATCATGATGCAACCCATGGTGATGAGCGGCGTGGTGGCAAAGCCGAATTCTTCTGCGCCCAGCAACGCGGCGATCACCACATCGCGGCCGGTCTGCAGTTTGCCGTCGGTCTGTACCTTGATGCGGCTGCGCAGGTCGTTGAGCAGCAGCACCTGCTGTGTCTCAGCCAGGCCCAGTTCCCATGGCAGCCCGGCGTGCTTGATGGAACTGAGCGGCGAAGCGCCCGTGCCGCCGTTGTCGCCTGAGATCAGCACCACATCGGCATGGGCCTTCGAGACGCCCGCAGCTACCGTGCCGACGCCGACCTCAGAAACCAGCTTGACTGCGATGCGTGCCTGCGGGTTCACGTTCTTCAGGTCGTAGATCAGCTGCGCCAGATCTTCGATGGAGTAGATGTCGTGGTGCGGCGGCGGAGAAATCAGGCCAACGCCGGGAATCGAATGGCGCGTCCTTGCGATGACTTCATCCACCTTGTGGCCGGGCAACTGGCCGCCCTCGCCGGGCTTTGCGCCTTGCGCCATCTTGATCTGCAGTTCATCGGCGTTGACCAGATAATTGGTCGTCACGCCAAAGCGTCCGCTCGCCACCTGCTTCACAGCGCTGCGGCGCAGGTCGCCATTCGGATCGCGCTTGAATCGCTCTTCGTCTTCGCCGCCCTCGCCGGTATTCGACATGCCGCCCAGGCGGTTCATGGCGATGGCCAGCGTTTCGTGCGCCTCTTTACTAATGGACCCGAAGCTCATGGCGCCGGTCGTGAATCGCTTGACAATCTCCTTGGCCGGCTCCACTTCATCCAGCGGAATCGGCTTGTCGGCATACTTCAGCTTGAGCAGGCCGCGCAGCGTGCACAGGTGGCGGTTCTGATCGTCCAGCAGGTCGGTGTATTCCTGAAAGGTTGCCGGATTGTTCTGCCGCACCGCATGCTGGAGTTTGCTGATGGTTAGAGGATTAAGCAGATGGTACTCGCCGCCTTCGCGGTACTGGTAATGGCCGCCAACCACCAGCTCAGTCTCCGATTCGGTAAGCGGCTGGAAGGCATAGGCGTGTTTGAGCTGCGCCTCGCGGGCCAGCACGTCCAGCCCCACACCCTCAATGCGCGAAGCTGTGCCGGGGAAGTATGACTCGATCAGGTGCTGGTTCAGGCCCACGGCCTCAAACACCTGCGCACCGCGATAGCTTTGCAGTGTGCTGATGCCCATCTTGGAGAAGGTCTTCAGCAGGCCTTTGTTGATGGCCTTGATAAAGCTCTTCTCGGCATGGTTGCCGCTGACGCTGTGCGGCAGCAGTCCGCGACGCTTCAGATCGTGCAGAGTCTCAATGGCCAGGTAAGGATTGATGGCGCTGGCGCCGTAGCCAATCAGCAGGGCAAAGTGCATCACCTCACGCGGTTCACCGCTCTCGATGATCAGCGCTACCTGGGTCCGTGTCTTCTCACGCACCAGGCGGTTGTGCACGGCGGCCATTGCCAGCAGACTGGGAATCGGCGCATAGGTTGCATCGACGCCGCGGTCAGAGATGATAAGCAGCGTATAGCCCGATGCCACGGCGAACGCGGCGCGTGCGCTCAGGTCTTCCAGGCTGTGGCGCAGACCCGCTTCGCCATCTTCGGCGCGGAACAAGGCCGGCAGCGTCGTAGCCAGCAGGTCGCCCGATGAAACGCGACGCAGCTTCTCAAGGTCGCGATTGGTCAGGATGGGATGCGGCAACTTGAGCGTGTGGCAGTTTTCAGGCGCTTCGTCCAGAATGTTGCGCTCAGTGCCGATGTAGCTGATGAGCGACATCACCATCTCTTCGCGGATGGGATCGATGGGCGGATTCGTCACCTGGGCGAAGAGCTGCTTGAAGTAGTTGAACAGAGGCTGCGGGCGGTCAGAGAGGCACGCCAGCGGCACATCGGTGCCCATCGAGCCGACCGGCTCCTCGCCCCTTGCTCCCATGGGACCCAGCAGAATGCGAAGGTCTTCTTCGCTGTACCCGTAGGCGCGCTGGCGGCGTAGCAGGGTTTCAGGATTGGACGCGATCACCCGCGAAGGCTCGGGCAGCATGTCCATCGTGACCTGTTGTTGCTGGAGCCAGGTCGCGTAAGGCTGGCGGCCGGCCAACTGCTTCTTGATCTCGGCGTCGGAGATGATGCGCTTTTGGACGGTATCCACCAGGAACATGCGGCCCGGTTGCAGGCGGCCCTTCTTGCGCACATCTTCGGCGGGCACCTCAATCACGCCCGCCTCTGAGGCCAGCACCACCAGATCATCTTTGGTCACGATGTAGCGGCCGGGGCGCAGGCCGTTGCGATCAAGCGTGGCGCCGATCACGCGGCCGTCTGTGAAGGCAATGGCCGCCGGGCCATCCCATGGCTCCATCAATGATGCGTGGTACTCGTAAAAAGCGCGCTTGTCCTCGTCCATGTCCGGATTGCCGGCCCAGGCTTCGGGAATCATCATGGCCATCACGTGCGGCAAATCGCGGCCCGACTGGAACAGAAATTCAACAGCATTATCCAGCGAAGCGGAATCGCTGCCTTCAGGCATGATGACGGGATAGAGTGTGTCGATCTTATCGCCGTGGAGCGGGCTTTCCAGCACAGATTGGCGTGCGTTCATCCAGCTCACGTTTCCGCGGATGGTGTTGATTTCGCCGTTGTGCGCCAGGTAGCGGTACGGGTGAGCCAGCTTCCAGCTTGGAAAGGTATTGGTAGAGAAGCGCTGGTGCACCAGGCAAAGTGCGCTGGTGACCAGCGGATTGGCCAGCTCGAAATAGAACTTCTCAATCTGCGGAGCCAGCATCAGGCCCTTGTAGATGATGGTGCGGCAGGAGAAGGACGGTACGTAAAAATCGTCCTTGCCCTCGATCTCAGAGGCCACGATTTCGTTCTCGGTGCGGCGACGGACCCGGTAGAGCAGGCGCTCAAAGGCGTCCTCAGCCATTCCCTCGGGCTGCGCAACAAACAACTGCTCGATATAAGGCTGGGACGCGCGTGCCTCGCGCCCGATGGCGTCGCCGTTGACCGGTGTATCGCGCCAGCCAAGCACGGTGAGGCCTTCCTCCTGGGCGATGCGCTCAAAGACGCCTTCGCACTGCAGGCGGCTGTGCTTGTCCACGGGAAGAAATACCATGGCCACGCCGTAAGTGCCCGGCTCAGGCAGTTGCATGCCCAGCTCACCGCACTCACGCGCAAAAAATACGTGGGGAATCTGGATGAGAATACCCGCGCCGTCACCCGTCTCAGGATCGCAGCCAGCGGCGCCGCGATGCGTGAGGTTGATGAGGACCTCGAGGCCCTTGCGGATAATTTCGTGGCTCTTTTCTCCGCGAATGCTGGCCACCAGCCCCATGCCACAGGCATCGTGCTCATTGCGCGGGTGGTAGAGGCCCTGAGGTTGAGGAATGCGGCGACGACGATCCGATGTATGCATGGCTACCTTCTCAATGAACGTTGTTCAGCGCATGGTGCTGTTGTTGATCAGAAAGACACAACCGCCATGGCAATTCCGATGAGGATCGCCATGGGCTATTTTGATGAGGTCTGGCACAGCAGACCCGACCGCACGAGGGGTTATGCTGAACTCTTTACTATATCTGAAAAATCGTTGCGAAGTGGAAGTCCTTTGGATTCAGTGGCCATTTTAGCGGCGTCGTGATCGTAGAGTGGCACGTGCAGCAACACAGAAGAAAGAAGAAACTCCGCCCACGGCCTGCCCCACGCGCTCCTGTTTTGCGCGCCTATAGTACAGCTGCGCCTCTTGTGAAATGTGATTGGCTACAACCGGCAAATGAGCAATTCGCGTTCATAGATCATCTCCGGCGGTAAATGATCGTGCAGATTGATGAAAAGTTCCTCGTGCGCAATGACTTCCTTGCGCCAGGCGGCGCGGTCAACCTCCATCAACTCGTCGAACGACCCGCGGGGGAAGTCGAGGCCGGCCCAATCGATATCTTCGTAACGCGGAACCCAGCCAATCGGCGTTTCGCGGCCATGTGCACGGCCGTGGACGCGTTCCACAATCCACCGCAGCACGCGCATATTCTCGCTGAAGCCCGGCCACAGGAACCTGCCTTCGGCGTCCTTGCGGAACCAGTTCACATGGAAGACACGCGGGGTTACCTCCAACTCGCGCTGCATCTTGATCCAGTGCCGGATGTAGTCGCCCATGTGGTAGCCGCAAAAGGGAAGCATCGCCATCGGGTCGCGGCGGACCTTGCCGACGGCGCCATCTGCCGCTGCTGTGGTTTCAGAGCCCATTGTGGCTCCGATATATACGCCGCTCGACCAGTTGAATGCCTGGTACACAAGCGGCAGTGTCGTGGAGCGGCGTCCGCCAAAGACAATGGCGCTGATCGGTACGCCCTCCGGCGACTCCCACGCGGGGTCAATCGTAGGGCACTGCGAGGCAGGCGCAGTAAAGCGACCATTGGGGTGCGCGGCGGTGCGTCCGGTCTCTTTGCCAATGGCGGGTGTCCAGCGTTCTCCGCGCCAGTCCAGGCATTCATCCGGCGGAGTGCTCGTCATCCCTTCCCACCACACGCCGCCATCCGGCGTCAGCGCGACATTGGTAAAAATCGAGTTGCGCGCAAGCGTAGCCATGGCCATTGGGTTGGTCTTCACGCCGGTGCCGGGCGCGACGCCAAAGAATCCAGCCTCCGGATTGATGGCGCGCAGGCGGCCTTCGGCATCGGGGTGTATCCAGGCAATGTCGTCGCCCACGGTCCACACCTTCCAACCGTCCATAGTCTTCGGAGGCAGCAGCATGGCAAAGTTGGTTTTGCCGCAGGCGGAAGGGAAGGCGGCTGCCACGTAGGTCTTTTCGCCCTCCGGGCTCTCCACTCCCAGGATGAGCATGTGCTCCGCCATCCAGCCCTGGTCGCGGGCCATGTTGGAGGCGATGCGCAGGGCAAAGCATTTCTTGCTCAGCAGGGCATTGCCGCCGTAGCCGGAGCCATAGGACCAAATCTCGCGTGTCTCGGGAAAGTGCACGATGTACTTGGTGTCGTTGCAGGGCCACGCCACGTCAGGCTGCCCCGGCTTGAGCGGCATTCCCACGGAGTGCATACAGGGCACGACGCGCTTCTCGTCCTTGTCGATCTCGGCGAAGACCGGTGCGCCGATTCGCGCCATAATCCGCATCTGCGTCACGACGTACGGCGAGTCGGTCAGCTGTACGCCGATGTTGGACATGGGCGAGCCGATGGGGCCCATGCTGAACGGCAGCACGTACATGGTGCGCCCCTGCATGCAGCCGCGGAAAAGCTGCTTGAGGCGGCGCCGCATCACGAACGGGTCTTCCCAGTTGTTTGTGGGGCCTGCGCCGTCGCGGGAGAGAGAGCAGATAAAGGTGCGGTCTTCCACGCGGGCCACGTCGCCGGGCACTGACCGGGCATAGAAGCAGCCGGGCCAGCGTTCCTGGTTCAGCCGGACGAAGGTACCCGCACCAACGAGTCGTTCGCAGAGAAAGTTGTACTCGGCCTGGGAGCCGTCAACCCAGTGGATCGACTCAGGGCGGCACAGATCAGCCATCTTTTCTACCCAGCGAATCAGATTCCGGTTGGTTGTCGGCACGGTGCTGCCAGAGAGAGGTTCAGTTGCGGTGATGGACGGCTTCATCATTCAGTGGCTTCTCCTGCGCGTGGTTGATTCGAAAGCCCCTGCAGCTCCGGCTAGGCGGAAACCGGGTGGGAAGTCGAAGATGGGGAGCACCTGCTGAGTGCAATTCTCCTACAGAAGACCGGGACCTGCCTCCAGAAAAGTGTGCGCACAGCCTGCGCGCCGCAGCATGAATTTCAAGTAAGCGCGAAGTATATCAGCAATTTGCTCATCATGAAACCGGCCGCATTTTGTTGCTCTTCAAGCCGGGGTTGATGGCGGCAGACTTCCCTTCAACGCCATTCGCGCTCAGAACCTTTCGGATGCTAACCTTGAGCAGTAGCGCCTCTCAGTGGCCCCATCGCTCAGGTGGTCACCGCCCGCGAGGGCGGTCAACCAGTGAGCGCAGCAGTTTCGAGAAACTGCTGCCCAGACGCCAAACGTGGCCCCGTAGCTCAGGTGGATAGAGCAGCAGTTTCCTAAACTGCGTGTCGGAAGTTCGAATCTTCCCGGGGTCACCACTCCGTTTTCATGACGGTTGTCCTTGCGGCAAACCCTCCGCCGAGAAGGCTGGCAATTTTTTGACTTTGGGGCCAAGATTGTCTATAAATATTCATGTCATGGAAATTGCTTTCATGGCATCACTGCTGCTCATTGAAAGAGCGGCTCAATGCACCACGGCAATCGCCAGGAAGCTCGGGAAGGCGGTGAAATTCCGCCACTGCCCCGCAACTGTGAGCGCCCCTGCTGTGCTGGCCGTCGTATCGGCTAGGGCAGGAGTCCAGCCAGGTATTTCCGCATCAACGGAGACGCCCTTAACCACTTAAGGCAGGCCCGCGTGGCTCGTCTTTGGGAAGGTGGCTGGAGAAGGCGCAAGTCAGGAGACCGGTCCTAGGCGCCTCAACCCGCTTGCGTTCCGAGGGGAACGGAGGAGCTTTCGTGCCATTCTCAGTAGATTTGCGCACTATTCCCGTGCGCGCGTTCGCCGCCATCCTGCTCATTTTTGCCGCCATCTCCTGCCACGCCGCGTCCATCCGTGGCATGGTGACAGACGCCTCAGGCGCCAAAGTCACCGGCGCCACTCTGGTTCTTGTCAGCAATGGAAAAATCATTGGCTCGGCTGTCTCCGCTGCCGACGGAAGCTTCCAAATCCTTACCGGCATCGAGGGGCGCTTCTTTCTAACGGTCACGGCCAAGGGCTTTCGGCAATTGGCCACGCCGGGCTTCTACGCTGGCCGGCTCGACAGTATCGAACGTAGCGTCGTTCTCGAGCCGGAGTGGGTGCGTGAGTCGATTGTGGTCACCGCCACGGGAACGCCCACGCCGCAGCCGCAGACCGGCGCGGCCACCAGCGTTCTTGGATCGCTCGATCTGGCCTTGCGCGACGACATGGTAAGCGCGTTGCGGCTGATGCCCGGAACATTTGTCGCGCAGACCGGCCAGCGCGGTGCGCAGAGTTCGCTGTTTATCCGCGGCGGCGATTCGGATGCCAACAAGATCCTGGTAGACGGCGTCAGCGCGGGAGACTTGGGCGGGCGTTTCGATTTTGGACCGCTCTCAACGACCGCCGTCGAGAGCGCCGAGATCTATCGTGGCCCCAACTCGAGTCTCTATGGCGCCGATGCGGCCAGCGGTGTCGTCAGCCTGACCACTCCTCACGGCACAACCAGCTTTCCGTCGTTCATGTTCCACGGCGACGTGGGCAACTTCTCCACCTCGCAGGAGAATCTTGAAGTAGCCGGCGCGCACAACAAGCTGGATTACCTGGGAGATTTCAGTTGGCTCCAGACCGCCAACGATCTGTCCAAGGATGAGTACCATGTGGCTACCACCGCGGCCAACCTCGGCTGGCAGCCCAACGGGACAACTCAAATCCGGGGAACGCTCCATTACGGCGTCGATGCCACCGGAGTTCCCAACACGTGGGAGTTCTATCACATTGCCGACAACGCCACCCAGAAGGATCAGGACATCTTTCTGAGCGCCTCAATCGACAACCAGACCACCGTGGACTTTCACAACACGCTGCGTTACGGCCTCACCCGCAAGCGCGAGCAGTACCACCTGTGGGAGCAGACAGGCGCGGGCGTCTTTGATGCCTACGGCGACAGCTTCGGCGACCTGGTCACGATTACCGGTGCCAATGGCTACTCGGTCACCGGGCGTGCGCTCATGGATTTCGGTGGGACCTATCCGCAGGGGCACCAACTGGTGTCGAACCGCGATCAGCTTGTTTATCAGGGCGACTACAGTGTCACGCCGCACCTGGTGGCTCTGGCCGGCTTTCAATACGAGGACGAGCGCGGCGCTGAGCCGGGCAGTGGATACTACCCACCCGTCGAGCGAACCAACTACGACTACCGTGCGGCGGTTCACGGGGACTTCAAAAACCGGTTCTATTACATGCTCGGCGGAGACCTGGAACACTATTCGCTCTTCGGAACTCAAACCACGCCGCGCGCCGGATTTACGTTCTACGCGCTGCGCCCGCGCAATGGCATCTTTAGTGGCACACGTATCCTGTTCAACTTTGGCGACGCGGTTCGCGAGCCGTCACTGACTGACCAGTTCTACTCGCTCTACAACTTCCTTGAGAGCAACGGCGGCCAATCCACCGTCCAGCAGTTGCACATCACGCCGCTCGCAGCGCCCAACACACGCACCTACGAGGGCGGTGCGGAGCAATCATTCTTCGGCCAGCGGCTCGTCTTCCGCACCAGCTTCTTTCACAACGAGTACGGCCGCCAGATCGAATACGTGGGTCTGGATCTGATTCCCCAACTGCTGCCCAACCTCACCCCCGCCCAGCAGAACCAACTGGAGCAGTTCCTCCAGGCAAACGGGGCGTATGAGCAGAGTCTCAATAGCCAGGCCTACCGCGCCCTCGGCTTTGAAACCACCGTGGAGGGTGGCATTGGTCGCAACATCTTTCTGCGCGGCGGCTACACCTATCTGGATGCGGTCGTGCAGCGCTCATTCTCAAACGACGATGTGGCGCTCCTCGGTCCGGTCCCAACCTACAACGGCATTCCCGTCGGGCCCGACTCGCCGCTCAAGGGTGCCCGTCCGTTCCGCCGCCCGCCGCACACCGGGTTCCTTACTGCCACCTACGCTGACAAGCGTCTTGCCGCCCAACTCACGTCCGCATTCGTCAGCCGTTCCGACGATTCAGACTTCCTGGCCGGGTACGACATCAATGGCGGCAACACTCTGCTGTTGCCTAACCGCAACCTCGACCACGGCTACGCCAAGCTGGACCTTGGCGCCAGCTACCAGTGGCTGTGGTGGCTGGGCTTCTACGGGCAGGCAGAGAACCTCACCAATAACCAGCACATCGCCCCCATCGGCTATGTGAGCCTGCCCTTCAATTTCCGCGCCGGTCTCCGCGTCCAGTGGGGCAAGGGAAGCGCTCACTAAGGCCCTGACTCCGAAATGGGCGGCATGCACATTGCCGCCATCCTGAGCGGCGAAGCGAGTCGAAAGCCTCCCCAGCACACGAAAAAAGGCCTCCAGCCGAAGCTGGAGGCCTTTGCTTTTGCACCGAAGGCGCGATTGCCTGAACGGCCAGTCCTAGTACATGCCGTCCATGCCGCCGCCGTGGCCACCGGCCGGGGCAGCAGACTTGGGCTCGGGCAGTTCGACCACCAGGGCTTCCGTGGTCAGCAGCAGACCGGCGATCGAAGCCGCGTTCTGCAGTGCCGTGCGGGTCACCTTGGTCGGGTCGATTACGCCGGCCTTCACCAGGTCCTCGAAAACGCCGGTTGCCGCGTTGTAGCCGAAGTGATGGTCCTTGGACTCAAGCACCTTGGCCACCACCACAGCACCCTCTTCGCCGGCATTCGCCACGATCTGGCGCAGCGGCTCTTCGAGAGAACGGCGAACGATCTGTGCGCCGATCTTCTCGTCGCCCTCGAGCGTCTTGATCAGCGCGTCCACCGCCGGAATTGCGCGAACCAGTGCCACGCCGCCGCCGGGGACAATGCCTTCCTCGACTGCCGCGCGGGTGGCGTGCAGAGCATCCTCAACGCGAGCCTTCTTCTCCTTCAGCTCGGTCTCGGTCGCAGCGCCCACCTTGATGATGGCAACGCCGCCCACCAGCTTGGCCAGCCGCTCTTGCAGCTTCTCGCGGTCGTAGTCGGAGGTGGTCTTCTCGATCTGCCCACGAATCTCCTTCACGCGGCCTTCGATGTCTGAAGCCTTGCCGGAGCCGTCCACGATGGTCGTGTTGTCCTTGTCGATGGTGATGCGCTTGGCGCGGCCCAGGTCCTCGATCTTCACGCCTTCCAGCTTGATGCCGAGGTCCTCAGTGATGGCCTTGCCACCGGTCAGGATGGCGATGTCGCCCAGGATCGCCTTGCGGCGGTCGCCGAAGCCGGGAGCCTTCACGGCCGCCACGTTCAGGGTGCCGCGCAGCTTGTTCACCACCAGGGTCGCCAGGGCCTCGCCCTCAACGTCCTCGGCAATAATCAGGAGGGGCTTGCCGCCGCGGGCTACCTGCTCCAGCAAGGGCAGCAGGTCCTTCATGGCGCTGATCTTCTTCTCGTAGATCAGGATGTACGGATCGTCCAGAACCACTTCCAACCGCTCTGCATCGGTCACGAAGTAGGGGCTCAGGTAGCCACGGTCGAACTGCATGCCGTCGACAGTCTCAAGGCCGGTGTGCATGGTCTTGGACTCTTCGATGGTGATCACGCCATCCTTGCCCACAACCTTCACGGCATGAGCGATAATGTCGCCGATCTCCTGATCGCCGTTGGCCGAAATGGCTCCCACCTGGGCCACGGAACCCTCGTCCACAGGCTTCGACAGCTTGCCCAGGGCGCCGCCCTCGGTCCACTTGCCGTCCTTGTCGCGGGTACCGATGATGGTCGTAACGGCCTTGTCGATGCCTCGCTTCAGAGCTGTCGGGTTGGCGCCGGCTGCCACCGTCTTCACGCCTTCGCGGAAGATGGACTGGGCCAGAACCGTTGCCGTCGTCGTGCCGTCACCGGCCACATCGGACGTCTTTGAAGCAACTTCCTTTACGAGCTGGGCGCCAACGTTTTCCATTGGATCCTTCAGCTCGATCTCTTTGGCCACCGTCACGCCGTCCTTGGTGATGGTGGGCGAACCGAACTTCTTCTCAATCACAACGTT
>VFSW01001966.1_pt1 | contig 31145 bp, 13 predicted proteins | sample 5358111 | NCBI WGS metagenome assembly VFSW01 (sample SAMN11554181, study PRJNA540505) | mine drainage metagenome | isolation source: sediment from site ElyBrook_90M | place: USA: Ely Copper Mine, Vershire, VT | collected 2017 | reverse complement strand
ATTCCGGTGCGTCTCAAGCGAAAGAGGGCGCGGCGCCGGCTTTCAGCGCGAAGTCGATCAGCCCACAAGACCTCGATACTCTGGTCGCGCGCCTTACCAGAAACGCATGAAACCGGAAAATCTGGAAGATATTCACGAACTGTCGCCTCTCCAGCAGGGCATGCTTTTTCATAGTGTGCAGGAGGGCCAACCAGGCGTTTACTCGGTTCAGTTTTCAGCGACCTTTGAGAACCCGTTCGATCCTGATTGCTTTCGCCTCGCCTGGGAGCACGTGGTGCGCCGCCACAGTGCCCTCCGTTCAGCTTTCCATTGGGACGATCTGGAAAAGCCGTACCAGTTGGTGCACCGCGAGGTCGCACTGCGCTGGCGCGATTTGGATTGGCGTTCGATTTCGATCGAGGAGCAATCGGAGCGCATAGCGAAGTTCCTGGCGGATGACCAGTCGCAGGGATTCGATCTCGCCGAGGCGCCGCCCATGCGCCTCACCCTAATACAGTGCGCTACCGATCGCTGGCGATTCGTGTGGACTTTCCACCACATTATCCTCGATGGATGGTCCCTCGCGATTGTACTGAACGAGGTCGTCGCATCTTATGAAGCGTTGTTGCGAGGCGAACTACCGCCACTGAAACCTGCGCCGCTTTATCGTGATTTCATCGCCTGGCTCGGGCAGCAATCCACATCGCAGGCCGAAGCCTTCTGGCGTGGCGCGCTGGATGGGTTCACGGCGCCAACCCCCTTGCGCATTCAACGCAGCCAAGCGGCAGACGCTGCCGCATCCTACGCCCGGGAGGAAAGCTTTTTGACGGCTGAATCCACTTCGGCGCTACAGGCCTTCGCGCGCGCAAATCAGTTGACAGTCAACACTGTCGTGCAAGCCGCATGGGCGATCCTGCTGTCGCGCTATAGCGGCGAAGAAGATGTCGTCTGGGGCACCACCGTGTCCGGCCGGCCAGCCACGCTTGAATCGGTGGAGGCTACCTGCGGGCTGTTTATCAACACACTGCCCATGCGTGCGCGTGTGTCGTCGGACGCCGTGGCGCTGGCTTGGATGAAGGAGTTGCAGGCGTTCCAGGCCGATGTTCGCCAGTTCGAATACAGCCATCTGATCCAAATCCAGGGATGGAGTGCGGTACCGCGGCCAATCTCGCTCTTTGAAAGCCTGCTCATCTTCGAGAATTATCCAGTCGACGCTTCCTTCAGCCACGCGAACACCCTGCAAATTCGCGAAGCCCATCTGACCGAGCGGCCCACACATGCTCTGAACATTGTCGCGATTCCAGGTCCTGCGCTGAAGCTGGACGTGTGGTATGACGGCGTCAGGTTCGATCGCCCCATGATGGTGCGGCTGCTTGGACACCTGCGCACAATCATTGAGAGCCTGATCGGCAGTCCGCAATCGACCATCGCTCAACTCGAGTGGCTGATGCCGGCAGAAATTCCGGCTGTGTGGAATGCCACAAAGTCGGATTATCCGCGCCAATGTGTGCATCGGATCTTTGAGGAAGTTGCCGCACTCACGCCGCACGCTATTGCGATTGAGGACGGAAGCGCGCGCATTTCGTACGCCGAGCTGAACGATTGCGCAAACCGCCTCGCAAATTACCTGACCAAGCGAGGTGCTCAGAAAGGCGCGCTCATTGGCGTTTGTCTCGAACAGTCCATTGAGATGGTCGTCGCCATCCTCGCCGTAGTCAAGTGCGGTGCCGCTTACGTTCCGTTCGCGCCGGATTATCCTCGCGAGCGCATTGACTTCATGCTCGCCGATTCAGGGTCCAGCATCCTGATCGATGACCAGTTTCTCAACGCTCTTGATCTGAGCCACGAGTCCGCGCAATGTGCCGCCCCAGCGGCCACACCGGACGACCTTATTTATTTGATGTACACGTCGGGTTCCACCGGCCAGCCAAAAGGTACGTGCATTCCGCACCGCGCGGTGGTCCGGCTTGTTCGCGGCACAAACTACATCGAAGTCACTCCCAGCGACCGAGTAGCGCAGGCCTCCAATGTGGGCTTCGATGCCGCCACGTTCGAAATCTGGGGCGCCTTGCTGAATGGCGCGACACTCGTTTTGGTCCCCCGGGAAAGCATCCTAGCCGCCGCGGAGTTCGGGCGTGAACTCGAACGTCGCCAGGTCACGGTTCTGTTCCTGACCACGGCGCTGTTCAATCAGTTTGCTCGCCAAGCTCCGTGGGCGTTCCGCTCTCTGCGCGTGCTGCTGTTCGGAGGGGAGGCGGTTGACGCTCATGCGGTTCGCACCATCCTGCGGCACGATTCGCCCGAGCACCTGCTCCATGTCTACGGCCCAACGGAAACCACCAGCTTCGCCACGTTTCACGAGGTCGTCGATGCCCCCGAACATACGGCCACCATCCCAATCGGTCTTCCAATATCGAGCACGCAAGTCTTTGTGCTCGATGAGCGCCGGTGTCCTGTTCCCATCGGGGTGCCAGGGGAACTCTACATCGCAGGCGACGGTCTCGCAAGCGGTTACCACAATCGGCCCGATCTGACAGCCGAGAAGTTCGTCACGTTGCCTAGCGGATGTCGCGCTTACCGCACCGGCGATTTTGGACGCCGTCGTGAAGATGGGGCCATCGAATTCATAGGCCGCAACGACGATCAGGTCAAGCTTCGCGGCTTCCGTATCGAGCTCGGCGAAATTGAAGCGGCGCTGCGCGACCTGCCGGGTGTCACGGATGCCATCGTAGTGGTGCGGGAAGATCAACCGGGCGACAAACGGCTGCTGGCCTATCTGCGCGGCGAAAAGCAATGTTGCGACGCTGAGATTCGCGACACTTTACGGCGGAATCTGCCCGCGTACATGATTCCCACGTCATTCGCGTATTTGGCATCATTCCCATTGACGCCGAACGGGAAACTGGATCGCAACGCTCTGCCCGCGCTGGCTATGGATACGGTTTCAGCGCCGCCGCTGCGTACGCCCGCAACCAAGCTCGAACAATCCATCGCGGCCATCTGGCGTGAAGTGCTGGGCGCAGCGCAGGTTGGGCTTGACGACAATTTCTTCGACCTCGGCGGCCACTCGCTGCTCGTCATGCGCGTTTACAGTCAGCTGAAGAAAGTGGTCCACTGCCCGTTTTCCATCGTTGACTTATTCACCTATTCGACGGTTCGCTCGCTGGCGCGCTTCCTGAGCAAGACAACTTTCCCGGGCACGGCATCTGAAGACGAATCCATAGCGGTCGAAGCTACCCAAGAGCCAGCGGCACAAGAGCCGATAGCGATCATCGGCATGTCAGGGCGCTTTCCGGGCGCCTCAAACGTGGATGAGCTGTGGCGCAATCTTCGGGGCGGCGTGGAGTCTATCGTAAGGTTCAGCAATGAGGAAATGTTGGCCGCTGGCGTAGAGGAAGCGGCGCTTCGAGATCCGCTCTATGTCAACGCTGGCACCGCCCTCGAAGACGCCGACCAGTTCGACGCGCAGTTTTTTGGATTCAACGCCCGCGAGGCTGAGGTCACCGATCCTCAACACCGCGTATTTCTGGAGTGCGCGCACGAAGCGTTAGAATCGGCCGGATATGATCCGCAGCGTTATCCCGGCTCGATCGGTGTCTTTGCGGGCTCATCCATGAGCACCTATCTGCTCAACAATCTACAGCCCAATCGCGAAGCCATTCACGGCGTCGGTTCGTTGCAGGTTCTGATCGGCAATGACAAGGATTTTCTCGCCAGCCGGACTTCCTACAAGCTAAACCTGCGAGGGCCCAGCGTTAGTGTGCAGACCGCGTGCTCCACTTCGCTGGTGGCGGTCCACATGGCGTGCCGGAGTCTTCTTGAAAACGCCTGCGACATAGCGCTGGCAGGTGGCGTTTCAATTTTGTTTCCACAGAAGACGGGCTATCGATACAAGGAGGATGGCATCCTCTCGCCGGATGGACACTGCCGCGCATTCGACGCTCAGGGCAAAGGGACGCTAGCCGGAAATGGGGCGGCGATCGTTGTTCTGAAACGGTTGTCGCAAGCCATCGCGGACAACGATACAATTTTCGCGGTTATCCTTGGTTCGTCTGTCAACAACGATGGCTCCGCCAAAGCAGGCTATACGGCTCCCAGCGTAGAGGGTCAGGCACGCGTGGTGGCTTCGGCGCTCGCGTCCGCCGGAGTGCAGCCTTCGAGTATCGGCTATATCGAAGCGCACGGCACCGGAACGCAATTGGGCGATCCGATCGAGATCGCTGCACTCGGCCGCGTGTTTGGACCAGGGCCGAAATTCTGTGCGCTCGGCGCCGTCAAGAGCAACTTCGGCCATCTGGACGCAGCCGCGGGCGTCACAGGGCTCATCAAAACTACACTGCAGCTTCGACATAAAGAGCTGGTGCCGAGTCTGCATTTCTAAAGACCCAACCCGAACATCGATTTCGATGCCGGCCCACTGTTCGTGAACAGGCAACTTCGCTCTTGGCCTGCTGGGCCGAACCCGCGCCGGGCGGGCGTCAGCTCATTCGGCATTGGTGGCACAAACGCGCACGCCATCCTCGAAGAAGCGCCGGAACTCCCCCTGTCGCCGAAGGCTCAGAGCCGCGAACTTTTCACAATATCGGCGAAAACCCCGGAAGCATTGGAACACGCCACCGAGCGGCTGACTGCCTGGATGGCCGCACATCCGGAAGCGAACCGCGGAGACGTAGCCTGGACGCTCCAAATCGGCAGGACGGCGCATCCGTACCGCCGGGCCTTGGTTAGTGGACATGGAAATTCAGCCAGCCGAATGCAAAGGGATGGGCAGGCGCTCTCTTCTCCCATGCCTTGTTTCCTCTTCCCCGGGCAAGGTTCGCATTACGCCGGCATGACGCGGGCCCTTTACGATTCTGAATCCGCATATCGCCGTGAACTGGATCGATGTGCCGGTCCCGATCTGTGCGAAATTATCTTTGCGCACGATCCCGGGAAACTCAACGAAACGCGCTTCACCCAGCCCGCACTTTTCGCCGTCGAATACGCGCTTGCCAAACTGTGGATGTCGTGGGGTGTTTGTCCTCAGGCCATGCTTGGCCATAGCATCGGCGAATATGTGGCCGCGTGCATCGCTGGAGTATTCTCACTTGAAGACGCGCAGCATCTGGTTGCCAGGCGTGCCGCTCTGATGCAAAGCGTGCGTTCCGGGGCCATGCTGGCGGTACCGCTCAGCGAAGCTGAGTTGGTCCCGATAATGCCAGACTCAGTCTCGATCGCGGCCATCAACTCCTCCAGGCTTTGTACTCTTTCCGGGCCAACGGATCCAATCGCCGAATTCGAGTTGGAACTGAAACGCCGGCGTATTGCTTCGAAACGCCTGCCAGTCACAAGGGCGTTCCACTCGCGAATGGTCGACGGTATTCTCGAAGAATATCGCGCCGAAGTAAGCCGCGTGCAATTGAACCGGCCCTCAATTCCATTCATCTCGAACGTCACTGGCCGCTGGATCACGGAAGCGGAAGCGGTTTCACCGGAATATTGGGTACATCATCTTCGTGAACCAGTACGGTTCGCGGATAGCGTCTCAACGATCGCTCAGCTTGAGAGCGCTATTCTGCTTGAGGTTGGCCCAGGAGACTCGCTGATCTCGATGGCGCGTCAGAATCCGGTTGCGGCGAAACTGCCGTGCTACGCGTCGCTCGGACGGTCGGAAGAAATCCTGGAAGCAGTGGGCGGGCTTTGGACGCGCGACGTGAACATCGATTGGCCTGCTTTCCATGCCGGCGCGAAACGGAAGCGAATCCCGCTGCCCACCTATCCGTTTGAGAGGAAGCGCTATTGGATAGAGTCCAATCCGCAACAGGCCATTGGCACTCAACGCCCCGATGGAAAACAAGGATGGTTCTACGCATCGTCCTGGAAGCGCGTGGCCCAGAAACCTCAAAGGAACGGCGCTCCACCTCAGCGCTGGGTAATCTTGGGGCGGGCGGTCGCTCCGTTTCTAGCGGACCAAATCGCGAGCGAACTCGAATCGCGAAGTCAACGCTGCAGCTTCGAACTGGGCGCTGAAGCACCAGATCGACTCGTCGATGTCTACGCCTCTGGGTCCGCGAGCGCCGATCCACTGGCCGCATACCACCATTTGATCGATCTCGCGCAGACGCTCAGTGAACGATTCCCCTCGGCATATGTCTCGGTTACAGTGATCGCTAGCAATGTATGCGACGTAACCGGAGAGGAACTGATCTGTCCCGAAAGAGCGACGATTTTCGGCCCTTGCGCCGTCATTCCGCAGGAATACCCCAGCTTATCGTGCCGCGTAATCGACGCGGGCACCCAAGTAGAGCCCGCGCGAATCGTCTCCGAACTGTTCGTCACCGAACCCGAACCCATGGTCGCCTTGCGCGGCCGGCATAGATGGGTGCGCACTTTCGAACCAACCATGACGCCAGGAGTCGATCGCCTGAAGGATCGCGGAGTCTATCTTATTACCGGCGGACTCAGTGGAATCGGCCTCGCGCTAGCGGAATACCTTGCGCGAGCCAAACAGGCACGTCTGATCCTGGTGGGACGCACCCCTCGGCGCGTTAAGTCTCTCGAACAGTTGGGTGCCGAGTTTGCGCCCTTCACGGCTGACGTAGCGGATCTGGATCAAATGCGCGGCGTAATCCGTGATGCCGAAACACGCTTCGGCGCTATCGACGGCGTCATCCACTCGGCGGGCGTCGCAGGCGGCGGCGTTATCGAACTGAAAACGCGAGAAGAGTCCGAGCGCGTCTTTGTTCCGAAAATCCAGGGCACGCGTGTGCTAGAGCGTTTGTTCCTCGGCAAGAGACTGGACTTCTTTGCGATTTGCTCGTCCCTCGCCTCCGTCGTAGGCGGATATGGGCAGGCCGATTACTGCGCTGCGAACGCTTTTGAGGACGCTTTTGCAAACTCGCGGCCGTTCGGCGACGGAACGCCGGTCATCGCCATTGGCTGGGATACGTGGCGCGAAACCGGTATGGCTCTCGCCACCACACTTCCCGGAAGTTTGGAGCATGGCAGACAACTGAATCTTGCGGCTGGCCTGGCAACGGCCGAGGGTGTGGAGGCATTCGCGCGGGTTCTCGGCAGCGGTCTTTCGCACGTACTGGTCTCGAAAATCGAACTGAACGAACGTGTCGAATCAGCGCGCCGGCCGAGGCATGAACCGCCGCCAATTGCACTTCATGCCCGTCCGAGTCTGCCGTCGCAATATGCAGCGCCGCGCAACGACGTGGAGCAGGTAATTCTCGGCATCTGGCAAGAATTGTTGGGCATCGAAGAGATTGGCATTCGAGACGACTTCTTCGAACTCGGCGGCCACTCTCTGCTCGGCACTCAGGTGATTTCCCGTGTACGCGATGCCTTTAACGCCGAAATCTCGCTGCGAACGTTTACGGCGAACAGCACGATAGAAGGGCTGGCGGCGGAGCTGATCGCCAAAGAAAGCACGCCAGGGCAAATCGCGAGAGCGGCGCGAATCCTGGTGCGCATCTCAAACATGTCACCTCAAGAAGTGGAAGCGGAACTCAAGGAGCGCGGCATCCCCGCGGGTCAATAGGTTATGCCTTCACTTTCCGCGCAAAAGCGCGCTCTCCTTGCGACCATGCTGAACCAAGAGGGCATATCCGCGCCCGAAGGGATCCGCCGCACCACTGCGGAGCATCCACTCTCGTTTGCGCAACAGCGGCTCTGGTTTCTGGATGAGCTCGATCCCGGGCAGTCGATGTTCAACCTTCGAACTGCGACGCGCATCCGCGGGCCGCTGGACTTGAGCGCGCTGGAGCAGAGTTTGAGTGAGATCGCACGCCGTCATGACGTCCTGCGCGCCACGTTTCGCAACCAGGACGGTCAACCGGTGCAGACCGTTCGGGCGTTCACCGGCAGTCCGCTGATCACGAAGGATCTCTCGGGAGCTTCTGAGGCAGAAGCCATTCGTCTGGCGAACGAAGAATCCGAGCGGCCCTTTCAGTTGGCCGAAAGATCGCTTGCCCGCGTGTTGTTGCTTCGTTTGGACCCCGAAGATCACGTGCTGGCTGTCACCTTTCACCACATCGTTGCGGATGCCTGGTCGGTGGGAGTCTTTTATCGCGAACTGGCCATTCTCTACGAGGCCTTCGCCGCTGGCAAACCCGCTCGGCTTCCCGATTTGCCCATTCAATACGGCGATTTCGCCGCGTGGCAGCGCGAATGGTTCACCGGCGAGACGTTCCGCAAGCAAGCCGAGTATTGGAAACGCCAGTTGTCCGGTCTGAGCCCACTCGATCTACCCACCGACCGGCCGCGCCCCGCGAATCAGACCTTCCGCGGCGCCCAGCACACTTTCCCTATTGCACCCGAACTGACCGCGCAGATCAAGGATTTCAGCCTGCGTGAAGGCGTTACACTATTCGTCACGCTGCTGGCGGCGTTCCAAGCTGTGCTGGCGCGTTGGAGCGGACAGAACGACATTGCGGTGGGTTGCACCATCGCGGGCCGTAACCGCGTCGAAACGGAGCCGCTTATCGGACCTTTCGTGAACATGCTTGTGATGCGCGGCGATCTTTCCGGGGATCCCACGTTTCGCGCGTTCCTGCAGCGCGTCCATGAAACAACGCTTGAGGCCCACGCGCACCAGGAGATGCCATTCGAACGTCTGGTGGAAGAGATCCGCTGGCCGCGCGATTTGAGCAGACATCCGGTGTTTCAAGTGTTGTTGACACTTCAGAACGCCGCTGTGGGCGGTCTGCGGCTTGCTGGGCTCGAAATGTCGCCCGTTGCCCTGCGGAGTAGGACGTCGAAGTTCGACCTAGGCCTCGACATAATCGAGGATGCCAACGGCCTGACCTGCTATCTCGAATACAATGCGGATCTCTTCGACGCCGCATCCGCCGTACGTCTGGGAAATCATTTCCGTACGCTGCTTGAATCCGCGATCAATCGTGCAGATTCGGCGGTGTCGCGGCTCCCGCTGATGACCTCCAGCGAGCGAGAGCAAATGCTGTTCGAGTGGAACGACACGCACCGGGAATATTCGAAACCAGCGAGTGTTTACGAGCTGTTTGCCACGCGCGCCAGCATGCATCCCGAGCGTCTTGCGGCGGTCTCGGGTGATGAACGCATTTCCTACGGCGATCTCGATCTCCGCGCCAGCGAGCTGGCCAGCCGTCTGCGCGACATGGGTGTGGGACCGGATGTGCTGGTCGGAATCGCCATGAATCGTGGCATTCCGATGCTTACCGCGCTGCTCGCCTGCCTCAAGGCCGGTGGGGCATATTTGCCCCTCGACCCCGCGTTCCCACAAGCACGGCTCGAATTCATGATTGCGGATAGCGATCTCGCAGTTCTGATCACTGATGAAGGCATAGAGCAGCGCCGCCGCGCTGAACCGGCTGCGGACGCGGGTCCGGAGAATCTCGCATATGTGATCTACACGTCTGGATCCACGGGTAAGCCTAGAGCCGTGATGGTCAGCCACCGCGCGCTTGCGAATCTACTTCAATCCATGCGCGATGAGCCGGGCCTTACGGAGGCCGACACCTTGTTGGCCGTCACCACTCTGTCGTTTGACATCGCGGGTCTGGAGTTATTCCTGCCGCTCGTTACCGGCGCCTGCGTGGCGATCGCATCGAGGGAAGCCGCCATGGATGCGGCGAAGTTGTTCGACGAGATCGAGCGCGTGGGTGCCCCCCTGATGCAGGCCACGCCGGCCACTTGGCGAATGTTAGTAGGCGCCCTGCCCGAGCGGAAGCTAAGGCTACGGGCGCTGTGCGGTGGCGAGGCGCTTAGCCGTGAACTCGCGGATGACCTTCTCGCGCGTTGCTCTGAGGTCTGGAACATGTACGGGCCCACAGAGACCACCATCTGGTCGCTGGTTCGGCGTGTCAAGCCGGGCACTGGCCCGCTTACAATTGGCCGCCCGATCGCAAACACGCAGGTGTATATTCTCGATAGTCACAACAACTTAGCCCCGGTCGGGGTTGCAGGGGAGCTCTCGATCGCGGGCCACGGACTCTCGCGCGGTTATCTCAATCGCCGCGAGCTCACCGCTGAAAAATTCGTCGAAACCCCGTTTGGAGGACGCGCCTATCGGACGGGAGATCTGGCACTGTGGCGCGCCGATGGGGAAGTCGAATATCTCGGCCGAATCGACTACCAAGTGAAAGTTCGCGGCTATCGCATCGAGCTTGGCGAAATTGAATTTGTGCTTCGCCAGCACGCGGGCGTACGCGAGGCGGTGGTAATGGCGAGAGAAGATGTGCCCGGCGACACGCGGCTCGTCGCATATATTGTGCCCTCCAACGGCACGCCGCCCGCTCTCGCGGAACTGCGAAAGCACGCCGCCGTTCAGCTTCCCGATTACATGCTGCCGTCCGCGGCGCACTATCTGGACGAGCTGCCGATGACCCCCAACCGTAAGGTGGATCGCAAGGCATTGCCCGCGCCAGATCGGGTTCAGGCTGCACACGATATCGCTTACGCGCCCCCCGAATCTTACGCCGAAAAGGCAATCGCGACAATTTGGAGCGAGTTGCTCCAGGTCGCGCCGATCGGCCGGAATAGTAACTTTTTCGATCTGGGCGGCCATTCGTTGCTGCTTGCGAAGGCCCACAGTCGTCTTCGAGCGCTCTTTCCGGCCGAACTTTCTATGACCGATCTTTTTCGTTACCCAACGGTTAGCGCGCTGGGCGAACATGTCACCAGCCAGTCCGCCGCTCCCGAAATCAAGACGCGCGCGGAAAGGCGCCTCGCCGCGATCGAGCGGCGAAACGCGTAACGGATTCCCGGCACGACCTTTGGAGAAATTATGAGCCAGCAGAATATTGCTGAAACGGATATCGCAATCATCGGAATGAGCGGCCGCTTCCCCCAAAGCCGCGATCTTGATGAATGGTGGCGCAACCTTTACGCCGGTAAAGAGCTGATTACGTTCTTCACCGACGAAGAACTGAAAGCGCAAGGCGTCGACGCGGCATCTCTCGGCGATCCTCTCTACGTGAAAGCCGCCGCGGTTCTCGACGATCCGTCACTATTTGATGCCGACTACTTTGGCTTCAATCCGCGTGAAGCAGAAGTTACCGATCCGCAGCATCGCGTGTTTCTGGAGTGCGCCCATGAAGCGCTCGAAAACGCGGGCTATCTTTCCGACAGCTACGACGGGCGCATCGGCGTATACGCGGGCCAGAGCATGAACACGTACCTGCTCGCTAATCTCGCGCATAATCCGGAAGCTGTCGAATCGGTGGGCGGTTATCAGGTGATGATCGGTAACGACAAGGATTTCCTTTGCACGCTGGTCTCCTACAAGCTGAATCTGAAGGGTCCCAGCCTTACTGTCCAGACCGCCTGCTCCACGTCGCTTGTGGCTGTGCATCTTGCTTGTCAGAGCCTGCTCAACGGTGAATGCGATGTCGCGCTTGCGGGTGGCGTCTCAATCAAAGTTCCCCATAAAACCGGCTATCGGTTTCGCGAGGGCGGAATCATGTCGCCAGATGGCCATTGCCGCGCGTTTGATGACCGTTCACGCGGCACAGTTGATGGAAACGGCGCTGGAATCGTTGTGTTGAAGCGCCTTTCGGAAGCCATGCGCGACGGCGATACAGTTCGCGCGGTGATTAAAGGCTCCGCCATCAACAACGACGGCTTGAACAAAATCGGCTACACCGCTCCGAGCGAAGATGGGCAGGCAGAAGCGATCGCGGAAGCAATGGCTGTGGCGCGAGTAAGTCCGGAAACCATCGGCTACGTGGAAGCACATGGAACGGGAACGCCGTTGGGCGACCCGATCGAGATTGCCGCCCTAACACGCGCCTATCGCATGGGGACCTCGCAAAAGCAGTTCTGCGCAATCGGGTCCGTGAAGACGAACATGGGCCATCTGGACGCAGCGGCCGGCGTGGCGGGATTGATGAAGACCGTTCTCGCGCTCGAAAACAAAGCGCTTCCGCCCAGCCTGCATTTCGAAAAACCAAATTCAAAGATCGATTTCGCCAACAGTCCCTTTATGGTCAACCAGGTGTTGCGCCAGTGGGAGCGAAACGGCGCACCCCGCCGGGCAGGCATCAGCTCGTTCGGGATTGGCGGAACAAATGCGCATGCAGTGCTCGAAGAAGCGCCGCAATCGGCCTCTTCGGACGAAAGCAAGCCATGGCAGTTGCTGACGCTTTCGACCAAGGCTCCCGGTTCTCTGGATGCCGCGACGAACAACCTGCTCGGGTTTCTCAAATCGAAGCCCCAAGTGAATCTGGCCGACCTCGCATACACCCTCCAAACCGGCCGTAAAGCGCATTCGCACCGGCGCGCCGTTGTGTGCCGCGACGTCGACGATGCAGTTGCCGCGCTTGAGAATATGGCGGCCGATCGCGTGGTGACATCCTTGCGCGAGCCCACTGCGCGTCAGGTCGTGTTCATGTTTCCAGGACAGGGAACGCAGTATCCGAACATGGGCGGCGAGCTGTACCGAAGCGAAGCGGTGTTCCGGCATGAAGTGGATCGCTGCTGCGAGATTCTAATCTCGCATCTGGGATTCGATTTGCGCCAGGCGATCTTCACAAAACCCGGTGACGACGATGGCCCTTATGCCGCCCGTTTGCGTCAGACGGCCGTAACGCAGCCAGCGCTGTTCGTTATCGAATATGCCCTGGCAATGCAATGGATGGAATGGGGCATCCGTCCGCACGCGATGATTGGGCATAGCATCGGCGAATATGTAGCGGCGTGTCTGGCTGGCGTGTTTTCACTGAAAGACACACTGAGCCTGGTCGCCGAACGCGGACGATTAATCCAGAGCCTGGATGCCGGTGCGATGCTTGCTATTCCGTTGCCAGAGAAACAAGTGCGGCTCCTGCTCGATGACAGGCTTTCTTTAGCTGCCGTGAATGGCCGGTCGCTCTGCGTCGTATCCGGGACCGAAGAAGTTATCGCGGAATTGGGAAAGTCCGTGGAAGGGAAGCGGCTGCATACGTCGCATGCGTTTCACTCCGCAATGATGGATCCAATTCTAGCCGCATTCAGTGAAACAGTGTCGAAGGTGCATCGCACGCCCCCGTCGATTCCGTTTATCTCGAACGTCACCGGTACGTGGATTACGATCTCACAAGCGCTCGATCCGGGTTATTGGGCCAAACATTTGCGTGAAGCGGTAAGGTTCGACGATGGTATCGCAGAGCTGCTGAAGGAGCCCGATCGTGTGCTGCTCGAAGTAGGGCCGGGCCGTGCCCTTTCGGCGCTTGCCAAACCGCGCCTCAACAAAGAATTTGGACATCAGGCGGCCGCATCGTTGCCAGCTGCGAAGGAGGATCAGGGCGACCGGCAGACCATGCTGACAGCCATCGGAAAACTCTGGGCAGCCGGGATTGGGCCTGATTGGAGCAGCCTCTTCGCCGGCCAACGGCGGCGTCGAATACCAGCTCCTACTTATCCGTTCGATCGCCGCCGTTATTGGGTCGAACCGGTGGCGCATACCGCGCTGACCGCCCGTGGGCAGATGGTTATCGAAAAGAAGGCCGATGTTGCCGATTGGTTTTACGTGCCCGGCTGGAAGCGCTCGGTCCCCTTCGCAGCGGCCGCAAAGGGTGAACGGATCCAATCGCCGTGGCTGGTGTTTGTCGATGACACGGGGTTCGGGGCGAGCGTCGTGTCGAAGTTGCGCGAAAGGGGCGAAGAGGTGATCGAAGTTGTCCCTGGCCAACAGTTTACCGCCAGCGGAAAATCATCCTTCACTGTGGATCCTGCGCAACCCCACGATTATATACGTCTGATCCGTCAGTTGGTGTTGGAAGGCAACATTGCCCAGCGCGTGATTCACTTGTGGGGCGTCACTCGCGAAGATCGCGCCAACGAGCGTGTCACTTTCACGGATGGAAGCCAATACCGGGGCATCTATAGCCTTCTTTTTCTCGCTCAGGGACTGAACCAGTTGGCCAAGGAGTCGGTGCAACTGGCCGTGGTTTCGACCGGAATCCAGGAAATCGATGGGCGTGAGATGGTTCAGCCGGAAAAGGCAACCATGCTCGCGCCATGCATCGTGATTCCGCAGGAGCATCCTAACCTGGCGTGCCGTTCCATCGACATTCGTTTGGGTGACACAACGCCCGACGAGCTCATTGCGGAGCTCGACGCAAGGCAGTACGACATGTTCACCGGTGTCAGAAATGGTCACCGCTGGACTCAAACCTTCGAGCCTGCGCGAATCGAAAGCAAAACTGCAACACCCGCCCGTTTGCGGGAGCGTGGCGTTTATCTGATCACTGGCGGGCTTGGAAATATTGGTCTCGCGATAGCGGAACATCTCGCGAAAACCATCGAGGCGAAATTGGCACTGGTTGGCCGCTCGCCTTTTCCGACGAAAAATGAGTGGAAAGACTGGCTTTCGAGGCACGACGAAAGCGACCCTACCTGCCGCATTCTGCGGCGGCTCACCGCGATCGAAGAACAGGGCGGCGAGGTTCTTGTGCTCCAGGCCGACGTTGCCGAATCGATGCAAATGCGCGAGGCTTTTGAAGCGGCCGAGAGGCAGTTCGGCCCCATCAACGGCATCATTCACGGAGCGGGGACTCTCGCGGCGCGCGGTTTCGGAGAGCTGGCCGTCGCAAATGAAGGCCAATGCGAACTTCATTTTGGACCCAAAGCGCGAGGCCTCCTAGTTTTGGACGAACTGTTGCGGAACCGCGAGTTCGATTTTTGCCTCATGCTGTCGTCTATCTCGTCCGTTCTGGGCGGGCTTGGCTATATGGCCTACGCGGCGGCCAATCTCTTCATGGACGCCTTCGCGCGCCAAAAGCGACTTGCCGGTGACACGCGTTGGATCGCCGTGAACTGGGACGCATGGCGCTTCGGCGCAGAACCCGGCCCGGCCAAGACCGGTCTGGCCGCGCTGTCGATGAATGAAGAAGAGGGCATCGCCGTATGTGACCAAATTTTGTCGGTGGGGCCGCTGAGCCAGATCGTCGTGTCAACGGGCGACCTCAACGCGCGCGTCAGCCAGTGGGTCAAGCGAGAAGATCGACAGAAGGTAACTAAGGGGCATCTCGATCTGCATCCGCGTCCTGGGCTATCGAACACGCACGTAGCGCCCCGTCATGAAGTGGATCGCGTGATCGCCGGCATATGGGAGACGCTGCTGGGCGTTGAGCGCATCGGAATCAACGACAATTTCTTCGAATTGGGCGGACACTCTCTGTTGGTGCCGCAAGTTGTGTCCCGGCTGCGCGACACGTTCCGCATCGAGGTGCCGCTGAGGAGACTTTTCGAATCGCCGACTTTCGCCGAGCTTTCCGATTGCGTGATCGCCAACGATGCGACGCCTGGCAGGGCGCAAAAGATCGCCAAGGCGCTGATCGTGGTGCAGGGCATGTCGGCGCAGGAAGTATCGAAGGCGCTCGAACAGAAGAACGCCGCGGTACGGGCGCAACAACCAGCGGTTGGCGACTGAAAGTAATCGGAGAACAGTATGGATCTCGCAACGCTTTCCTCCGAGCAGCGCAAACTGCTCGCCTTGTTGCTCGACGACGACTACGCCGAAACTGCCGGCGCGATTGTCAGCAAGGGCGCCGTGGATCAGGCTCCGCTGTCGTTCGCCCAGCAACGGTTATGGTTTCTCGATCAGATGGAGCCAGGGACGTCCACATACAACATTTCCGGGCCGTGCCGGTTCAGAGGCAAGCTGAATGTTCCCGCAATGAAGTCCACGCTGACTGAACTCGTTCGGAGACACCAGGCGTTGCGTGCATACTTTGAATCCGTAGACGGCATCCCGGTGCAGCATTTCAGCGAGCCTCGCGAAATGGAGTTGCCCGTCATCGATCTCACGACGCTTCTCGTCTCCGAGCGACTTGCCACCGCCCAGCGCATGTGTGAAGATGCGAACGAGAACGAGCCCTTCGATCTCTCGCGCGGACCGCTCTTCAGAGCCTCGCTTTACAAGCTCGACGCCGAAGACCACATTCTGATGATCGTGATGCACCACATCGTTTCCGATGGATGGTCGCTCGGGATACTGACCAGCGAGCTCACTACGCTTTATGAGGCATTTGCGGCCGGACGATCTTCGCCGCTTCCAGAGTTGAAGTTTCAGTATTCGGACTTCGCGTCATGGCAGAATGATTGGCTGAATGGGACTCACCTTTCCGAGCAACTGAATTTTTGGCGAAAACAGCTTGGCGGAAAACTGCCGGCTCTGGAGCTTGCCACCGACAAGCCTCGGCCCCCAATGCAAACGTTCAACGGAACCTCCGAACTTGTTGTCATCGGGCAGGGTCTTCCGGATAAACTGCGCGAACTCTCCAACCGCGAGGGCGGCACGTTGTTCATGACGCTGATGGCCGCGTTTCAGACTTTGCTGTGGCGCTACACCGGGCAGGAGGATGTGTTGACTGGCACACCCATCGCCGGGCGCAGTCGAGCTGAAACAGAGGACCTAGTCGGGCTCTTTTTGAACACCCTGGTAATGCGTGTGGATCTGAGCGGAAACCCAACTTTTCTGGAACTGCTGGGGCGCGTGAGAAGCGTCGCGCTCGACGCCTATAGCCACCAGGACGTACCGTTCGAAAAACTCGTGGAAGAGCTGGCGCCCGATCGGGATCTCAGCCGCTCCCCGCTGTTTCAGGTAATGTTCATTCTGCAGGTTCCGAATCGTCCGCTGGAGCTTCCCGGCCTTGAAATGGCGCCTGCCGCACTGCCGCTGCGACAAACCAAATTCGAGTTGACGCTATTTCTGTGGGAGCACGCCGATAAGCTCGAAGGAACGATCGAATACAACACCGATCTGTTCGAAGCTGCAACCATCCGGCGCATGGTGTCGCACTATCAGTGCTTGCTCGCGGGCATCGTGGCGAATCCTTCGGCTCGTATTTCCGATTTGCCGCTGCTGACGCCGCACGAGCGGCAGCGGCTGCTCGTTGAGTGGAACGATACGGCCAAGCCGGTTCCCGAACCCTGCCTTCTGCACGAAATGATCGAGGCTCAGGTGGAGCGCACGCCCGCCGCGATTGCAGCTTCATTCGAGGGCCAGAGTCTGACCTATCGCGAACTCGGCGACCGTAGCTCCCAGCTTGCCGCCTACCTTCGAAGTCAAGGCGTTGGGCCCGATGTCCTGGTCGGAATTTGCATGCAGCGCTCCCTCGATATGCTGGTCGCATTCTTGGGCGTTCTTAAGACGGGGGGCGCCTATCTGCCGATCGATCCGGTTTATCCGGCTGAGCGCGTCGCATTTATGCTCGAGGATTCGGGGGCGGCATTGGTGTTGCGGGACAGGTGCGTTATCGAGGCGCGCGGTGAAAACCCAAAGCTGTCCGGACAGCAGGCGACCGGAACCTCGGTTAGTCCTGAAACTCCAGCCTATATTATTTACACTTCGGGATCCACGGGCAAGCCCAAGGGCGTCGTGATTCCGCATAGAGCGGTAGTGAACTTTATGCGGTCGATGGCTCGGGAACCTGGACTCACCGCTGACGACGTAATCCTCGCGGTCACAACTCTCTCGTTCGATATCGCGGGCCTGGAGTTGTTTCTGCCCCTCACGGTAGGTGCTCGGATTGAGATTGCCAGCCGTGAAGTCGCGCTGGATGCAACGCGCCTCGGCCCTCTCATTCGCGAGTCTGGTGCGACGGTGATGCAGGCCACACCGGCCACTTGGCGGATGCTGATTGAGTCGGGTTGGCGAGGCAGTCCTGAGCTCCGGATTCTTTGCGGTGGCGAAGCGCTGTCGCGCGATCTCGCCAATGAGCTTTTGGAATGCTCTGGCCAGCTCTACAACATGTACGGACCCACTGAGACTACTATCTGGTCAACCGTGGAGCGCATCGAAAATGTCGAAGGGCCGATTCTCATTGGGCGCCCAATCGACAATACCCGAATCTACATTTTGGACTGCTCTCTCAATCCGGTACCCGTCGGAGTTTCCGGCGAACTGTGGATCGGAGGAATGGGTCTGGCGCGCGGATATCTGCACCGGCCGGAATTGACCGCGGAGCGCTTTCTCCAAGATCCTTTCTCAAACGAACCTGGTGCGCGCATGTATCGCACCGGCGACTTGGCGCGATATCGCGCGGATGGACGTATCGAGTGTCTGGGACGGCTGGATGGACAAGTCAAGATCCGGGGCCATCGCATTGAACTGGGCGAAATCGAGATATCGCTGCGCGGGCAGCCCGGAATCCGCGAGGCATCTGTAATCGCTCGCGAAGACATACCCGGCGACAAGCGCTTGGTGGCGTATGTCGTGCCGGAGAGCGGGCGCGATCCCGATTTCGACATTTTGCGGGCGTCTTTGAAGGAAACGCTGCCGGAATACATGCTTCCTTCGGCTTTCGTGAAACTCGAAAAACTGCCGCTGACTCTCAGCGGAAAGGTGGACCGGCGCGCACTGCCCGCCCCTGAAATGAACCCAGCCGCCCGATCATCGCAATTCGTGCCTCCTGGAACGGCGCTGGAACGTACCATAGCCGAGGTTTGGGAAGAGGTCCTGGGTGTTTCCAACGTGGGTCGCAACAGCAACTTCTTTGACTTGGGAGGACACTCGCTGCTGCTCGCCAAGGTACATAGCCGTTTGCAGAGCCGCTTGGGTCGTGAACTGGCTATGACGCAGTTGTTCCGGCTTCCCACGGTGAGGGCGTTGGCGGAACATTTAGGGGAACAGCAGGAAACATCGGTAAAACTACTGGCCCGCGAAGCCGGAAGACCGCGCCGCATCGTAACAACGCGCATCGAAGAGGGATATGAGCGTCTTAAGCACTGAGCAGCTTACGCTGTTGAACTCCCTGCTCGAGGAGCAGGGCATCGAAGCTGAGGACGCCATCCCGCGGAGGGAAAATCCGCTATGGGCGCCACTCTCCTGGCCGCAGCTTCGCCTGTGGTTTCTCGATCAACTCCAGCCCGGCAGCTCCGCTTTGAAACTCCCGATCATGGCGCGTCTGCGCGGACCGCTGGATGTGCCGGCGCTCAAGCGTGCGCTGCGCGAGATTATCGCGAGACACGATATTCTGCGCACGTCGTTCTGCATGCGCGGGACTGACGTAGTGCAGGTGATCAGTCCCGAGCTGGCGTTCGAATTTTCGGATGAGGATGGCCCTTTCGATCTTTCCAAAGTGCCTCTGATTCGGGCCAGGCTGGTCCGTTACACCGACGAAGACCACGTACTGGAACTGATGCTGCACCACATCGTGAGCGACGGATGGTCGGTGGGAATTTTGCTTGGCGAGCTGAGCGCGTTATACGAGGCCTTCGCTGACGGCCAGCCCTCGCCCCTGACGGAACTACCGATTCAGTACGGGGATTATGCCGCCTGGCAACGTCGAATTGGCGCCGAGGATCTTCTTGACCGGGATCTTGCCTACTGGAAAAACCAGCTTGCGGGCGAACTCACGCCACTTAATTTGCCCGCCGACCGGCCGCGGCCGGCTGAGCAGACGTTTAACGGCGCGGGTCGAGCCATCACGATTCCGAAAGAACTTGCCGCTCGGGTGCGCGCATTCTGCCAGCGGGAAAACGCAACCTTGTTCATGACTTTGATGGCAGTGTTCAAGGTTTTGTTGTGGAGGTACTCGGGGCAGGATGACCTTCTGGTCGGCACGCCGGTGGCCGGACGAACGCGCGCGGAGGTGGAAGGGCTGATCGGATTCTTCCTCAATACGCTCGTCATCCGCACCAGCATACATGGACAGTCGACGTTTCGCGAGTTGCTTGCGCGCGTGCGCGAGACGGCACTGGATGCCTACGCACACCAGAATCTCCCTTTCGAAAAGCTGGTCGAGGAAATTCATCCGGCACGCGATCTGAGCAGGTCTCCATTGTTTCAGGTGATGTTTATTCTGCAGGCGCCGGGAGCGCGTTTGGAGCCGGCCGCAAGTCTCTCCATCGACATTGAGACGCGGGAGCAAGGGACGGCGAAATACGACTTGACGTTGTTCTTGAACGAACAGCGGGATGGCATCGACGGCTATCTCGAATACAACACTGATCTATTCAACGAGTCCACCATCGACCGCATGGCCGGGCATTTCCTGGCTCTGCTCGCCGCGGCGGTAGCCGATGCGGATCGTTCGATCGCGGCTCTGCCCCTGCTGACGGCTGCCGAGCGCCGACGTGAGATCTTTGAATACAACGATACCGGCCTTGAGATCGAACCCGGGCAGACCGTTCATCGGATGATCGAGCGGCAAGCCCGGCGCACGCCGGACGCCATCGCGGCCACGTGCGGGGAGCAGAAAATAACGTATCGCGAGCTGGACCTGGTGAGCAATTATGTGGCGAGGCGCCTGAGGGAGATGCGCGTTGGTCCTGAAATGCCGGTCGCTGTGGCGCTCGATCGCTCCCTAGAGATGCTGATCGCGGTAATCGCGGTACTAAAGGCCGGGAGTGCGTATGTCCCTCTCGATCCCGAGTTTCCTCCGGATCGCCTGGCTTACATGTTGCAAGATTCGCGCGCTAATGTGCTGCTCACTCAATCGGGACTTCGTGAGCGATTCGCTGGATTTCAAGGCGCCATCCTGGAAGTTGACGGCAATCGAGTTGCCTTGACCGAAGAGAACACGGCTCCGCTTGAAAATAGTGTTACCGAGAACGACCTTGCCTATGTGATCTATACTTCGGGATCAACCGGCAGGCCGAAAGGCGTCATGATCCCGCATGGCGCACTCACAAACTTTCTGGAGTCGATGCGGCGGGAGCCGGGCTTTACTCCGCGGGATGTGCTGCTGGCCGTTACCACGCTCTCGTTCGATATAGCAGGTCTCGAGTTGTACCTTCCGCTGATCACCGGAGGGCGGGTTGCCATTGCTCCGCGCGATGTCATCGTTGATGGTAAGGCTTTGGCGCGCGAAATCGAACGCACCGGTGCAACGGTGATGCAAGCCACTCCGGCCACCTGGCAAATGCTCATCGAGGCCGGCTGGCAGGGCTCCCGCAGCCTGACCATCTTTTGTGGCGGCGAAGCGCTCTCCGGCGATCTTGCAGGAGAGTTGCTCGCACGCGCGGGAAGCGTCTGGAATATGTATGGGCCTACGGAGACGACCATTTGGTCGCTGGTGTGGCGAGTCAAACCTGACGGACCGGTTCTGATTGGCAAACCAATCTCAAACACAACCGCATACATCCTTGATCGTTACGGCGAATTAACCCCAAGCGGAGTTCCCGGAGAGCTATTTATTGGCGGAAAGGGACTGGCCCGTGGGTACCTGATGCGGCAGGAATTGACCGATCAGAAGTTTATTCGCAATCCTCTTCCCGAGTGCGGTCTTGATCGGATTTATACTACCGGCGATCTCGCCAGGCGACGCCCGGATGGAAACATTGAGAGTTTAGGACGAACCGACCACCAGGTGAAGATTCGAGGATTCCGGATCGAGTTGGGAGAGATCGAATCGTTGCTGAGGAAATGCCAAGCCGTCCGGGACGCGGTAGTAGTGGCGCGCGAGGATTCGGGTTCTGTTGATAAGAGACCCGACAAGAAACTGGTGGCTTATGTTGTGAGCGAGTCCAAAACGCAGCCGCCTTCCATTGATTCGCTGAGACAAAGCCTACAAGAGAAATTAGCGCCGTATATGGTTCCGGCCGCTTGGGTGTTTCTCGATCAGTTTCCCTTAACCGCCAACGGAAAAGTGGATCGCCGGGCCCTGCCGCCTCCGGATAACAGGCCGGCAAGCGTCCTAGCCGGTGTGGAGTCTGTCGCTCCTCGGGATGATTTAGAGCGGACGTTAGCGGCTATTTGGTGTGACGTTCTCGGCCTGAGCGAGGTTGGAATTCGGGATAACTTTTTTGAACTGGGCGGCCATTCGCTGCTAGCCGCGCGGCTCTTCACCGGCATTGAGCAAGCGATTGGTCAGCACGTGCCACTTGCAACTTTGTTCCGCTCGCCCACCATTGAGGCCCTGGCCGAAACCATCCGGGGCGGTGAGTGGAAGGCTATCTGGTCGCCTGTAGTGGAACTGCAGGGAGCAGCTTCGCCGGTCAAAACCGCTGCTCCGTTTTTCTGTATTCATTCGTTAGGAGCGAACCTGGTTAGTTACAAGAAGCTGTCCATGATGCTGGGCGACAGCCAGCCATTTTTCGGACTGCAGCCGCACGGGCTTGACGGCATCGAGCAGCCCCATAGCGATCTGCGCGAAATGGCGGCGGCCTATTTGCGCGAGATCCGGCGGATTCAGCCCACCGGCCCCTACCGGTTGGGTGGCGTGTGTCTGGGCGGCGTGGTAGCTTTCGAAATGGCGCAACAGTTGAAAGCCGAGGGCCAGGTGACGTCGCTGTTGTTACTCATCGACAGCGAGTATCCAGGCACTCTCGAACATCAATTCGACAGACGGTTTCTCGTGTATCTCGCGGACTGGCATGCTGGCGAATTTTTGCGGCTCTCTTGGGGCGATCGCCGGCGCTATCTGTCAAAAAAACTGGTGAACGGCGCGACGCGGATTCGAGCCGCAGTGGGGGCGCGGAGCCAGGCGGGTTCGCTCGAACGCGCAATCGGGAAGATCCGCGAAGCGAACCTGCGGGCACTGCAGCACTATCAGCCCCAGCCCTATGAAGGAAGAGTTACGTTGTTCTGGAGCGGAGAAACGCCGGCTCGTTGTTACGAAGACCGCCGCTTGGCCTGGAGTAGCGTGGCTCGAGGAGGGCTGGAGGTGCACGTGATTCCGGGGAATCATATGACCATGATCGAGCCGCCGCACGTGGAAGTGATGGCGGCGAAATTGAGGAACTGTCTGGGTCAGGCCCTGTAACAGCTCCATAATGCAAATTCTATGACAACAAGAAGTCCCAATGATTGGTTGACATGTCCGCGGCCGAATCCGGAGGCGCGGGTGCGTTTGTTCTGCATCCCCTACGCGGGCGGCGGGCCGCACATTTTCTATGGGTGGGTGGATAGTTTGCCGCCCTGGATTGAGGTTTGCGCCGTCATCCCGCCGGGACGCGGCCGCCGGATCGCTGAATCGCCTTTTACTTCGGTTGTCCCACTGGCTCGGGCCTTGGCCCGCAGCATGATGTCATCACTCGATTTGCCGTTCGTTTTCTTTGGGCACAGCATGGGAGCGCTGATTGCCTATGAAACGTCGCGGCAGCTAGGGCGCAGCATTGGGGCATTTCCCGAGCATCTGTTCGTTTCCGGATGCTTCGCGCCGCACCTCCCAGATCCGCATCCGCTGCATGAGCTGCCAGACCACCAGTTCATCGAAGAAGCGCGGAAGCTAGGCGGAATGCCGGAACAGGTTATCGAAAACCGCGAACTCATGGAGCTGATGTTGCCGACTCTGCGCGCGGATTTCACTTTGGCGGAGACATACCAGTGCAATGCGGGCGCGCCACTGCCCTGCCCGATCACGGCTTTTGCCGGCGATGCGGATTCCCTTGCCGCCGGGCCGGATGTGATGGCGTGGCAAGGTCACACTACCGGCGGCTTCGAAATGCACACGTTTCCAGGCGATCATTTCTTTCTGCAGACATCGAAAGACGACTTGCTGGCGATCATCGCCCGTACTCTGGGCGCGAAGGTGGAGCACGTGGAGGCGACAGGTTAGCGATAATCGACCCGCGCCGCCCGTTCCTCCTAAACTACTGGCTGGTTACCACGAAAGCGTTGAATTCCGGGCCTGACGAACGGACTGCTGTCCAGCCTATTGCAGGAACCGGTTGCACTGCGGACAGCGGAAAGATTACCAACCCTCCAGTGTATGTTCCCGATGCCACAGGCGGTCCGTAATAGTCCAACACGTTCACGATGTTGTAGGTGGACCCGATAGTGAGTATGGTGCTTAGATCGAGCGCGATGGAACTTCGGAGCGGCCAGTTGTAAACAACCACGTTACCGCGTCCGGCCTCGTAGGCATTGGGGCGCACGAAGGCCGCCACCGCCGTCGGCCGGCCAGGAACGTACTGGCTGGCCTCATCGAAACCCGAGGCGGCCTGCCAGCCAGTAAAATTGTAAAGCGAGTTCTGAAACAGGAACAGTGCCCCAGGACTGGCGCTGTTGCCGCCTGCGTAAGTATTGTTATTCCAGGTGTAGGTACCCGGTTGCGGTTCATCCAGTAGGTAAAACGCGTCGAAACCCACAGTCGTGTTTCCTGAGAAGGTGAGTTGCTGCCATCCTTTCAGAATTCCCGACGGCATGCCCCCCGCGAAATAGTTGCCAGTTACCGACAGTGAGCCATTCTGGAGCTGGTCGTAACAGCCCAGGCACATATTAGCGTCGCTTTCGACGCTGCCCCAAACCTGAGCGCCTGAATCGTAAGTGTAGTTGTTCGAGACGATGATGCCGTTAGACGTGTAGGGCGGGTATCCGCTCACCCCCACCGCGTTGTAGCGTTGCGTGGGCGCCGTGTTGATCCCATTGTCGAAAATGATGTTTCCTTCCATCGTGATGTCTTTGATCCCGCCCGGGTTGGGGTAGATAGAGATGCCCCAGCCGAATTGGTTGAAGATGATGTTGTCGCTAATCAGCTTTTGGGCGGTGTCGTTCTGAACGTACATCCCGTGCCCGTACATATTCATGACTCCGGGTGTATTCTGACTACCGCAGTTATAAATGATGTTGCCGTACATTTCGGCGCCCGGGGCATCAGCCCACACACCCATACCGTGGCCGGTATCGTGGATCACAAGGTTGATCAGCTTCGTATACGGCGCCTCCACCTCGATACCCATGGGACGGAATCGCGTAGCGGCTGGGGCAGGCCCACGCCGGTCCGTGCCGGTGTTGGTCACTTCGAAATCCTGGTAAATCGTCCATGCGCCATAGATGTGAAGCGTGGCGCCGTCAGCCCAGTTTCTACTATCGGAGATCGTGGCGCGTTCACCCGGGTATCCGCGGACCGTGATTGGCTCAGACTGAGTTCCAGTCAGATAACTGGTATAAAAGCCGGCGTAGGTGCCGCCCCTGAGCCATATTGTGGCGCCCAGAGGGACAGCGGGGCTGCTCAGAGCCGTTGCGAGATCGACGGGAGCGTTGATCGATCCATTGTGGGTTGGTAGCCCTGTGGGGGATGCGTAGATGTTGACCCCGGCGGAGGCGGAATTCGCCGCTGCCGAAGCAAGGATTGCCATGAGTACACTCGTTGAATAGTTCATAAATTAATTGAGAAGCCAGGAAAATGCGTCCGTGATTGTGTTATCGACCAAACGGTCCCTCTACTTCATTCCCCGTCGACAAGAGAGGGGCTAGGAAAACCTGGAAAGCCTGAAGATTCCTATAGATTGTGACCATCGCCGGGGTGATCTCAAGAAGGCGCCGCACCCGCGAGCGTAATGCAAACTACTAAGTCGGTGGTTGATGCTGAACCTCACCTCAGCTCAATCACCGATTTGGCCTTAGCTAGGATCCAAGAACCGTGTCCAAAACTACTAGTACCATATCCAAACCCGTCTCACGCCGATTGCGAGAGATTTGGCCGTTCATTCGAGACCTCATTCATTCCCGTCGCAGGCGGTTTCTATTCGGATTCACGTTGTTGTTAGTCAACCGAGTCAGTGGACTGGTGCTGCCCGGATCGACGAAGTTCTTGCTAGACAATGTTTTGGGGCCGAAGCGTTTCGATCTGCTGGCGCCCTTGGTGCTGATCGTTGCGGCTGCTACCGCGCTCCAGGGCATTACGTCGTTCTTCATGACGCAAATAGTTTCAAAAGGCGCCTACGAACTTATCGCCGAGTTGCGTGAGCGAGTGCAGCAGCACATCAGCCGGCTGCCGGTGGCGTGGTACGACGCCACCCGGACCGGTGTTTTGGTCTCGCGAATTATGACGGACGTGGAGGGGGTCCGGAACCTGTTCGGCGCGGGACTGCTCGAGTTCGCCGGCGGCGTATGCACGGCGCTGCTGGCCCTGATTGCTTTACTGCGCATTAGCCCGACAATGACGTCGATCGCATTGGCTGTGATCATCGTTTTTTCGCTAGTCCTCCACCGCGCTCTACGCATCATCCGGCCCATATATCGCCAGCGCAGCGAGGTCAGCGCGGTAATCACCGGCCGGCTGACGGAGTCGCTCAGCGGGGTGCGGATGGTGAAGGGCTATCACGCCGAAGAACGCGAATGTCAGGTGTTTTTCGCGGGATCGCAGCGGTTGCTGCGCCACACGCTCGATGCATTGACGGCTACCTCGCTCATGAATATGACGGCCACCGTGCTGATGGGTGTTGTCGGGGCTACGATCATGTACGTGGGCTCGCGCGAGATCGCGGGCGGCTCATTGACCATTGGAGGCTTCGGCGCCTTTACGATGTTTTTGGTGTTCCTCATGGCCCCGATGATTCAAGTGGTGACCGTGGGGACACAGCTCAGCGAGGCCCTGGCGGGCCTGGATCGTACCTACGAGATTTTGCTCGAGCCGCCTGAAGACGAGGATCCGGCCCGCACCGTCTCCATCCCGCGTTTGATCGGTCATGTCGACTTTGACAACGTCAGCTTTGCCTATGAAGAGGGAAAGCCCGTGCTGCGCCACGTTAGCTTTGAAACCGCGCCGGGCACTGTGACAGCTCTAGTGGGACCTTCAGGGTCGGGGAAATCGACCATCACGGGACTTATCGCGGCATTTGATAAACCGGCGGAAGGGTCAATCCGGATCGATGGCTTCGATCTGGCTACCGTGCGGCTGGATAGTTTTCGGACGCAGCTAGGGATGGTACTTCAGGACACTTTTCTGTTTGACGGAACCATCCGGGAAAACGTGCTGTTCGCTCAGCCCAGCGCGTCGGAAAGCGAGTTCAGAAAAGCGTGCCGGATTGCACGGGTGGACGAGTTCGCGGAGTCCTTCGACAGCGGTTACCAAACCATTGTGGGGGAGCGCGGCGTGAAGCTCTCCGGAGGACAGAAGCAGCGAATTTCGATCGCGCGTGCAATTCTGGCTGATCCACGGATTCTGATTCTCGACGAAGCCACATCTAGTCTCGATTCGGAAGCCGAAAGTTTGATTCAGGAGGGGTTGGAGTACCTGAAGGCTGGGAGAACGACGTTTGTCATCGCGCATCGGCTTTCGACCATTCGCAAGGCCCATCAGATTCTCGTCGTCGAAGGAGGGCGTATTGTGGAACGGGGCTCACACGACGAGCTCTACAAAGCGGGCGGACGTTATCTCGACCTTTATTCCAGGCAGCAGGGAATCGAAAAGAATCTGTTCCTCGCGCCCGGCGAAGGGGAGCCATCGACTGCGGGGACCGAAAGGGATGAGGTGGCGATTGCTGAGGCGGGTCCGGATTTTTCACGCTTGTTGAGGGGTCGGGCTTAGTAGCGTCCCTCGCGCAGGCAATAGATGTGCGCAGAGGCGCAGGTCAGCGGATCACCGTCCCAGGCCGGGATCTCAACTTCCACCCTGTCTCAAAAACCGTGGCGGGTCAAAGCGCAATCTGTCGCAATCCAGATTGCCTCAACTTAGGGGGCGCCCTAATTGGACTACAAGCAGTCGGCGCGTTTGCCGACTATTTGGTAGGCCAAGATTTCCTTCGAGCCTGATAGATTCCCTTTTTCTTCGGTCCCCGTGGACGGAGCTTTGTCGGCTTCTCAAACGCGACCTTCTTCACCCCGGCTATCTTTTTCGTGCCAAGGCTGGGCTTGCGGCCGTCCTCTTGCCCGTCGAAACAGGTGCTGAGACTGCCACTGCTGGCCTCCCTCTTCGGCCGAAGAAGGTGGTGAGCGACCGGTGAATTTTGCCCAGCGCATGACTCACTGCGGACGGTATCTTCGTCGCCTGCGCGCTGGCGCTCAGGGGGCGGGTTCCCGCGGGGCGAACCTCGATCAGACAGCGCTTTTGTCGGGTTGGCCTCTCTTTGTATTCTCGACGTCGCTGAGATAGATCTCTACGCGGGTAAGCCCAATGGCGAACCTACCAATAAGGCGGCGCACTTCGCCTTCGACCAAGCGGATCAGGCTGGCGTCGATGGCGATTGTTTTGTCGCATTGACTTGAATCTTCATTTCGTCCTCTGCCACAAAGCGGGCACCTCAATGAGACAGTTAGCCTTAAACTTCCAAAAGCCAACTGCGGTGTGGGCATTCAGGCACCGCTCCGCAAAAAGTGCAAATTAGCACAGGGCATCGAACACTCCTTGGGATCTCTACAGTAGCCATTGGCAGTGCGGGAATCACTCGACGGCCGCTTCGCCTTCGCCGAGGTCTACAGCCGCACGTTCCCCAGCGTCCAAAAGCATTGGAGCCATTGGGATGGACCAAGTATTGCCGCTCTGGCGACGAACGATTCACACAAGTGCGAATATCAAAGTCCGCGCGTAGCGCGTTTCCCGTCAACTCGCTCCAAGCGTATGGAGGATCAGCGTCAGCGTAATACAGAAGATTCTTGGATACCCGGTCACCGCATGGCAAGGCGAATGCCACGCGTGCGCCGACACGGACACGATCCGGTGACGGTCCGCGCGCCCCCGAAAAAGTAACTTTCATTGGAATACAATCACTATACGCAGGTGGCGAACGTGATTGCCGGAATCGGCACCGCCAGCGTGGAGGATGAATGCGGAGTCGAGCTCTCCTTTGGGTTTGCGGATTGTGTCTTACCACCGCCCTTTTGGGATTGGCGCAGGAAGGGCATCCGCTGACGGGCACCTGGGCTGGGGACTGTGGTGTGACGGCAACGCAGCGGCGTCATCTCACGGTCGTGATGGACTGGGACAGCAACAATCTCACGGGCACGATTAATCCCGGACCGGATGCGCTCCCCATCAAGAGCATATTTCTCGATGTCGCCACCTGGACCGTCCGGATCCAAGCAGACGCCACGGCCACCGCCGGCAATCCGGGTCACGTCATGGCGGAAGGGCGGATCCAGGATTTGGGCTCGCCCCATCGAAAGATCGTGGGGACCTGGCGTACGGACACAAAGCAGGGCGATTTCACGATTGTAAGAGATTAGAGGAAGCGGTTATGAAGCGCGTGTACTGCGGGATTCTGATCGGGCTGGCTTGCGCCGCCTCGCCGGCGTTCGCGCAGGAGTCCTTCACGGCCGTCTACGATTCCAGCCGGCAGGTGACGCTCCAGGGACCGGTCACGCGAATCGCATGGGTGAATCCTCATGCTTATTTATTCATCGACGTCCGGGATCGAGCCGGGATTGTGGCGACTTGGGCGGTCGAGTTCGGCAACCCCCTGGAGCTCGAGGCCGAAGGCTGGACGCGCGAATCCCTCAAGCTCGGCGATGTTCTCGCGCTGCAGGGATTCCCAGCGAGAGGGGATGCCAGCCAGGCTTTCGCGAAATCCGTGGTGTTGGTCCGTACGGGCCAGCGATTGTTCACTCCGCGAGCGGCGCGAAGTGCCACGCCGGCTGCAGCTCCCACTCCACGCTGGCCGGACGGACAGATCCGCCTGGGACCTGCGCCCGGGAAAACGGGCTACTGGGGCGCTCCGAGCGCGAAAACATTGGTTGAGGACACGGGCCGCATGATTCCGATGAACGAGGATGGCCTGTTGCTCAATCTGGCTGACGCCGGCCGCGTGGCGCCTTTCATGCCTTGGGCCAAAGCGCTTTATGAGTATAGGCAACGGACGTTGCTTAAAGACGATCCCATGTCACGCTGCATCCCACCTGGCGGCCCGCGCCAGTTTCAGAGTCCGCCCGGATTCGAGTTGCTGGAACAGCGCCAGTTGGGCCGCATCCTGGTCCTGCTGGGTGGCGGCGACCGCAATTGGCGCATCATCTACACGGATGGGCGGCCGGTAGCTCAGAGCGCTGAGGCCGTGCTGGGCTACTACGGCACGTCGGTCGGCCATTGGGAGAAAGACACGCTTGTGGTGGATTCGGTCGGGTACAATGAGCGCTTCTGGTTGAGCGGCGGAGGACTTCCGCACACCAGCGCTCTTCATTTGACCGAGCGGTTCTCGCGGCCCAATCTGAATACGTTGAAATACGAGGTCACGGTGGACGATCCGCGGACTTACGCTCGTCCGTGGAAAGCAGGGTGGACCGTCCGGTGGGTCCCGGACAAAGACCTTCAGGAATACTTCTGCGAAGACAACGCGGAGTCCGAACTCATCCGCTAAGGTAATCAAAAGCGTGTCTAAAGAGTAAATTAATAGGAGGCAGGACGGCGATGAAGCTTAGCAAGGGTAGTTCCAGGGCGGGTTTATTCGCAGCCATCAGTCTGCTGATTCTGACGGCCGCTCCGGCGCTGGCGCATCATTCCTTCGATGCGGAGTACGACGAGACCAAGCCGGTGACCGTCACCGGGATCGTGACTAAGCTGGACTGGGTGAATCCGCACGCCTTCGTGTATATCGATTCGAACGATGCAGACGGCACGGTGCGGAGCTACAAAATCGAGATGGGCCCTCCCTATGCGCTCGTTCGCGGCGGCTGGAAGCGCGACACCGTGAAGATCGGCGATAAGGTGACTGTGCAGAACGCCGCGCGAGCCAAAGACGGCAGCAACGGTGCGGGATCCATGCCCACCACCTCCATGATTTCGGCGGACGGCCAAAAGCTGGTCATGAGATAGCCGTGCCGCTCCAACACTGGAAGCCGGCGCACGGACGCCGTGCCCCGAAAGTTTCGGTTCTGGCCATGGCAACGTGGATTGTGCTGCCTGTTCTTACGTTCGCGCAGGCGGAGAAGCCCGCGAGCGGCGCGTCCAGAGATCTGGCAACCCCGCGCTTTCCCGACGGCCACCCGAACTTAGGGTCTGTGCCCGGACATAAAGGATATTGGGAAGTGCGGCCGGGCCTCGGTGGAATGCCCCGAGCAGCGGATGTGCCCTTCCAGCCGTGGGCAAAAGCTCTGTATCAATACCGGATTTCAAGACGGGATCTGTACCCGCCGCTAGTGGCCTGCAAGCCCGCTAGCGGACCTGCGTTTTTTAACGCGCCTGGTTTCGAAATCGTGGACGCGCCCGAACTCAAGCGGATCTTCATCCTCAATATCGCCGGCCCGCATTCCTGGCGCGTCGTGTATATGGACGGGCGCCCCCATCGGTCCAGCGAAAACCTGCGTCCGACTTTCTTGGGCCATTCCATCGGCCATTGGGACGGCGACAATCTGGCGATCGATACCGTCGGGTTCGATGAAAAGCAGTGGATCGCGGGAGCGTATCCCACCACCCGGCGATTGCATCTGAGCGAGCGCTTGTCACGCCCCAATCTTACGACCCTCAACTACGAAGGGACGATCGACGATCCGGGCGCTTACACCAAACCTTGGTCTCTGCACTGGAGCATCAATCAAAAGACCAGTTCATCGTGGATCGCCGGCGGCGAGATGTTCGAGTACATTTGCGAGGATGCGGATCAGGAAGGCAGGAATTGAATCG